>Ga0209909_100052_pt1 | contig 266421 bp, 253 predicted proteins | sample FECB22metaG_FD_188302 | JGI IMG/M metagenome (GOLD analysis project Ga0209909, IMG submission 188302) | Cyanobacterial communities from the Joint Genome Institute, California, USA - FECB-22 (SPAdes) (version 3) | ecosystem: Environmental > Aquatic > Thermal springs > Hot (42-90C) > Microbial...
CGGGAGGACCGGTCGTATGCCGCCACCCTCGCGGGAGGACTGGTCGTATGCCGCCACCCTCGCGGGAGGACTGGTCGTATGCCGCCACCCAAGCGCACTCAGCGGACCGAGAGCTCCGCCAGCCCGCGGAGGACCACGCGGAGGTGGGCGACCTCGTGGGTGCGGAGGAGGTGGGTGCCGCCGAGGGCGGCGAAGACGCCGTAGAAACCCTCGGCCTTGCGGAACTCGTCGCCGAAGAGGTCGTGGCTGTGCGGCACCGCGTTGCAGACCGGGACGCCGAGGTCGCGGAGGCGGAAGCACTGCGCCAGCACGCGGGTCTGGTGGCGCGCGCGGGTGGGCGGGTCGACGAGGTTGCCGTAGTAGAAGCCCATGCCGGGGTCGATGACCAGCTTGGTCACGCCGAGCGAGCGGGCGTGGGTGATGCGCGCGCGGAAGTGGTCGAGCAGGACCGGGATCGGGTCGGCGTCGGGCGGCACGTCGGCGATCTCGCGCACGTTGGCGGTCTCGCCGAAGCACATGACGACAGCGGCGTCGTACTCAGCGGCCAGCGCGAGCATCTCGTCCTCGTGCTCGCGCCCCGTCATGTTGAGGATCCGCGCGCCCGCGTCGAGGCAGGCGCGGACCACGGTGGGCTCGTAGGTCTCGACCGAGACGACCGCCTCGGCGGCGAGGCCCTTGACCGCGGGGACGAGGGCGGCGACCTGGTCCTCCGCGGACACCCGGGCTGCGCGGGCGTGGCTCGACTCGGCGCCCAGGTCGATGACGGCGGCGCCCTGGGCGGCCTGGATGCGACCCATCCGTACGGCGTCGGCGGGGCTGGTCGCCACGCTCTCGCGGTAGGTCGAGTCGCGCGAGAGGTTGACGCAGCCCATGAGGGTCACCGGCCCGTCGCCGATCACGACCGAGCCGTGCGGGCCGTCGAGCACGACCGGGGCCACCGAGGCGGCCCACGAGTCGCCGTGGGCGTTCTGCAGGGCGGCGAGGTCGGCGAGGGTGATCACGGTGCCAGAGTAGGGGCGTGACCCTCGAGCTGCAGCGCCTGGCCGACCTGTCCGACGACGACCTGGCCGAGGCCTACGCCCCGCCCAGCAGCCCGTGGCTGCGGGTCAACTTCGTCAGCACGGTCGACGGCGCCGCGCAGGGCGGCGACGGACTGAGCAAGAGCATCAACAACGACGCCGACAAGCGGGTCTTCGACACCCTGCGCCGCCGCGCCGACTGCCTGGTGGTGGGTGCGGGGACGCTCCGCGCCGAGGGGTACGACGTCCCGCGCGTGCCGCTGGTGGTCGTGAGCCGGTCGGCCGACGTCCCGCCGACGCTGCGCGGCGCCCCGCGCGGCCGCATCCTCATGGCCACCGTCGCCTCGGCCGACGGGCTGGCCGCGGCGCGCGAGGAGCTGGGGGAGGACAACGTGCTCGTCCTGGGCGAGGAGGAGATCGACCTCGGGCTGCTCAAGGCGACGCTCGCCGACCGTGGGTGGTCCGAGCAGCTGTGCGAGGGCGGGCCGTCGCTCTTCGCCGACCTGCTGGCGGCCGGCGTCGTCGACGAGCTGTGCTGGACCGTCGTGCCGCGACTCGCCGGCGGCGACGCCGTACGCATCGCGACGGGTGCGGAGGTCGACGTCGCGCTGCGTCCCGCCCTGCTGCTGGAGCAGGACGGGACGCTGCTGGGACGCTGGCTGGTTCAGGACGCGGGGTAGTCGACCACGTAGCTCGGGACGCCCGGCGCCGAGCTGTCGACCCGGGCCCCGGTGTCGTTGACGACGTGCTCGATGCTGCCGGCGTCGAGGTTGACGGTCAGCACGTGGTGCAGCCGCACGCCCGCCCGGTCGGGCACCTCGAAGCCGCGCTCGGTGGTGATCGACGGGTCGTTGCGGTTGAAGACGTAGACCCCGCCGCCGTGGAGCCGGTGGCGGCGTACGTCGTCGCCGACCTTGTAGCCCGTCCACCCGAGCGTGCCGTCGGGGCGGGTCCAGTCGGCCTGCGAGGGCGGGTCGTAGGGCAGCTCGTTCTGGTAGAGCACGACCTGGCCGTCCTCGCCGTTCCAGATGGTGTTGTGCTGCTGGAAGTGCTCGACGAAGAGCCCGGTGGCCTGCACGCGGTCGCCGTTGACGACGACGCCGACCCGGCCGGTGTTGGTGCGCCAGCGGTCGGTGTCGCCGCTCGCCCCGGCGGTGAAGCCCTCGACGCCGTGGTCGGCGCGCCACACCCACGCGTGGTCGATGAGCACGTCGTCGGCGTCGATCCGCAGTGCCACGTCGGAGCGCCCGACGTGCGGTCCACCGACGCGGAAGTAGACGTCGTTGAGCGTCGTGCTCGGCACCTCCGCGGCGGGGTCCGCGCCAGGGCGGCCCTCGATGCGCATCAGGTGGCGGGAGAGCCCGGTTCCCGCGTCGATCGTGACGCCGGCGACGACGACGCCCTCGGCCTGGCGGCGTACGACGACGGGCGTGGCGCCGCGGACCGCGGTGAGGGTGGCCTGGCCGAGGCCCAGCACGACGGTGTCGTCCCGCTCGATCTCCAGGCTGCGGTCGACGTCGTACACCCCCGGGGTGAGCAGGAGGTTCTGGCCGCGGTCGAGTGCCTGCGCCAGCACCGCCGCCGGCTGGCGGGGCGTGGCGACGTGGAAGTCGTCGAGCGGGAGGTCGCGCCCGCTGGTGGCGCCCGTAGTCCAGTCGGGACCCCGGGAGTCGGTGCGCGCGTCGGGCACGCGCACCAGCCACTGGCCGTCCGGTCCGACGTGCAGGAACGGCTTCTCGCGGCTGACCGGGGTGCGCTCGAGGGTCGTGTAGGGCGGGGTGGGGAAGCCGGCCTCGGAGGGGGCGCCGATCGTGCCGGCGAAGACCTGGTTCCACACGCCGTTGGTCCACTCGCCGACCTCGCTGTTGCGGGTCAGCCACTGCTGCTGGGAGCCGTTGATGACGGTGCCCGCGCGGGAGTCGGCGAGGTAGCCGCCGCTGGCGTACTGCGGGCCGGCGGTGCAGTAGTCCATCAGCGAGAGGTTGCCGCCGCGGATGTCGACGCGTCGCAGGGAGGACGCCTGCGAGGTGGCCCAGAAGTTCGCCGACGCGCGGCAGCCGTCCTGGCCGGTGCCGTTGACGTCGATCGTGAGGTTGGACAGCGAGCGCCAGAAGTTGTTGAGCGCCACGCAGTAGGGCTGGGTGGGGCCGTCGGTGAGGCAGCGGTTGTAGACCTCGACCTTGCCGTTGATCACGGTGTCGGACGGCGACGCCCCGAGGCCCGCGACCTCGGTGTAGTAGCCGACCTTGATCTGGAGCGGCTCGGCGGCGGTGCCGTAGGTACCGGGCAGGAACAGCAGGCTCCACCGCTGCTCCGACATCTCGGCGTCGACCTGCTGCTGCCAGACCTGGTCGGCCGTGGCGCGGATGTCGGCGACCGGTATGGACGGGTCGAAGACGACGACACGGGCGCCGAGGTCGGGTGCTGCGGGTGCCTGTGCGGGTGCCTGTGCCGCGCCGGCCGGCGCGAGGGGCGCCAGGCCGACGACGGCGAGGACGAGGGCCGCGCACGCGGCGCGGAACGACGTACGACGAGGGGGCTGAGAGCGTGGCATGGACGACCTTCCCGAGGTGTGAGAGCGCTTCCACGCCACTCTGCACCATCGGTGTGACCGGCGCCACACCGTGTTCGCCGGGTGGGACGCCCCCCTCAGCCCAGGGCGTCGAGCAGCGTCTTGGAGAAGGCGGGGAGGTCGTCGGGGTTGCGGCTGGTGATGAGGTTGCCGTCGGTGACGACCTCCTCGTCGACCCACTCGCCGCCGCCGTTGCGGATGTCGGTCTGCAGGCTCGGCCAGCTCGCGACCCGCTTGTCCCGGACCCGGTCGGCCTCGACGAGGGTCCACGCGGCGTGGCAGATCGCGGCGACGGGCTTGCCGGAGTCGACGAAGTCGCGGACGAAGGCCACGGCCGTCTCGTCCATGCGCAGTGCGTCGGGGTTGGCGACGCCGCCGGGCAGCACGAGCGCGTCGTAGTCGGCGACGGCCACGTCGCCCACGCGCCGGTCCACGCGCTGGGTGCTGGACTTGTCGAGGTGGTTGAAGAGCTGCACCTCGCCCTCGTCGAGGGACAGGAGCTCGGCGGTGTGGCCGGCGTCGACGGCGGCCTGCCACGGCTGGGTGAGCTCGACCTCCTCGACGCCTTCGGATGCGGTCAGGAATGCGATTCGCTTGGACATGCCTCCACGGTTGCTCGCGCCCTGCGACGCGACAACACACACAGGGGTGAGGCATCTCTCCCCGGTCGGCCGCCTGCCGCGGCTGCCGGAGCGCTAGCGTCGCCCGGGTGAGCGACACACCCTCCAGCCCTGACGTCTCGACCCTGACCATCGCCGTCCTCGGCGGCACGGGGCCCCAGGGCCGGGGGCTGGCCCGGCGCTTCGCGGCGGCCGGGCTGGACGTCGTACTCGGCTCGCGGGACGCGTCGCGCGCCTCCGCCGCCGCCTCCGTCCTCGCGTCGGTGGGGCGCGTGCGCGGCGCATCGAACGCCGACGCCGCTGCGGCCGGCGACATCGTGCTCGTCGTCGTGCCGTGGGACGGCCACGCCCAGCTCCTGGAGTCGCTGCGCGGCGAGCTCGCCGGCAAGGTCGTCGTCGACTGCGTGAACCCCCTCGGCTTCGACAAGCAGGGGGCGTACGCCCTCGCCGTCGAGGAGGGCTCGGCCACCCAGCAGGCCGCCGCGATCCTCCCGGACTCCCGCGTCGTCGGTGCCTTCCACAACGTCAGCGCCGTGCTCCTCGAGGACCCCACCGTCGAGCGGATCGACACCGATGTCCTCGTCCTCGGCGACGACCGCGAGGCCACCGACCTCGTCCAGGCCCTGGCCGACGTCGTACCCGGCATGCGCGGCCTCTACGGCGGCCGTCTCCGCAACGCCCACCAGGTCGAGGCCTTCACCGCCAACCTGATCTCGGTCAACCGGCGCTACAAGGCCCACGCCGGGGTACGGGTCACCGACGTCTGACGCCCGGGCGCCGTTCGTGCCCTTGCTCGGGCCCTTTGTCGCGATCCCCGGGTACCCGGGGAAACAGGAGCTTCACCCCCGAAACTTCGGGGTGGAGGCTCCAGTTTGGGGTGTTAACCCACGCGTCCCGCGAGCGTCCGGACGCGCGACTCGAGGATCCGACGAATCCGCGCGGCGAGCTGCTGGGGTGACTCGAGCTGTGCCCACGTGATGCGGATGCACACCCAGCCCGTCAGCTGACAGATGCGTTCCTCCCGGGCCTTCTCCCGCATCAGGAACTGCTCGAGCGTCTCCCCCGCGCGGCGGAAGCGCTCGTACTTGATCCTGCCGTCGAACTCCAGGAAGGCGCCGAGCTCGATCCACGCGAAGTCGACGCGGGCGAACTCGGCGCCGCATTCGTCGAGGACCGTGACCTGAGGCTCGGGCCTGGGCAGTCGTTGGGCATAGAAGAAATACGCCGACCGTGACTCGCCGGCAGACTCCCGACGCCCGTCAGCGAGCTGAATCACGACGTTCGTCCGCAGGCTGTTGGGCCACCACCGCGTGCGGTGCGCGAACTGTCGTACGCCACTGGCCGTGGTGAGGCCCGCGTGGAGCAGCCCGTCGACCGTGATGAGCGCAGATTCGACCGTCGAGATGGTGGTCATCTCGACGGCACAGCGGGTCGCGACGGAGACTGGCACTCCGTTGACCTGCTTCACGTGGTACGCCGGCATCGTCCCGGCGTGCTGCACCCGGTCGCACTCCTTGCGTCCGGCTCGACCGTCGGTGCGGGTCGTGTGGACCTTGGTGAGGTCGTGGCCCCACACCGGGGCCCGCTGCTCGATCGCGGACGACACGTGGGTGAGGACCGTGCTCGGGTGGGCGCGAGCCAGTACGGCCCGCGCGAGGACGCGGTGCTGGTCGGTCGGGCTGAGTGACTTCCACAGCGCGGCGTCGCAATAGCTGCCGTGTCGGATGCGATGCAGCTCGCCGGACTTCACCCGCGTGCGGATCTGGCGGTCGGTGTATCCCGCCGCGAGCAGCTCGCGGCGCAGCACCACGACACCGGTCAGGTCGATGAGCTCGTCTGCGGCCATGCAGGTCCGCCTGCCCGGCGGCGTACGCCATCAATCCCGCCGTCGCTCCCCTGTGGACAACGGCCATGCGATCGGTCTGAGGTGGGCGACAAGGACAGGTTCCATATCCAAACTGGAGCCTCGCCCCCGAAGTTTCGGGGTGGAGGCTCCAGTTTCCCCGGGTACCCGGGGAACGCGACAGCCGGGGAAACCCTCAGCCGATCGCGCCAGCGTTGTCCTTGGCGAGGGAGCGGGAGATGACCATCCGCTGGATCTGGTTGGTGCCCTCGAAGATCTGCATCACCTTGGCCTCGCGCATGTAGCGCTCGACGGGGAAGTCGCGGGTGTAGCCGTAGCCGCCGAGGACCTGGACGGCGTCGGTGGTGACCTTCATGGCGTTGTCGGTGCAGACGAGCTTGGCGACCGAGGCCTCACGGCCGAAGGGCAGGCCGGCGTCGCGGAGGCGCGCGGCGTGGAGGAGCGTCGCGCGGGCGGAGACGACGGCGGCCTCCATGTCGGCGAGCACGAAGGCGAGTCCCTGGTGGTCGATGATCTTCTTGCCGAAGGTCTCCCGCTCGCGGGCGTAGGCCACCGCCGAGTCGAGCGCGCCTTGGGCGAGCCCGGTCGCGACGGCGGCGATGCCGAGGCGGCCGGAGTCGAGGCCGGCGAGCGCGATCCGCAGGCCCTCGCCCTCCTCGCCGAGCCTGCGCGAGGCATCGACGCGGACGTCGTCGAAGCGCATCGTCGCGGTGGCCGAGCCGGTGAGCCCCATCTTGCGCTCCGGCGGGTCGGCCGAGAGGCCCTCGGACGAAGCCGGGACGAGGAAGCAGGAGATGCCGTTGCGGTCGTCGGAGGTGCGGGCCATCACCTTGTAGAAGTCGGCGTGGCCGCCGTGGGTGGTCCAGGCCTTGGCGCCGTTGAGGACGTAGGAGTCGCCGTCGCGGCGCGCGGTCGTACGCATCGCCGCGGGGTCGGAGCCCGCGTGCGGCTCGGAGAGGCAGTAGGCCCCGAGCAGGTCGCCGCTGAGCATGTCGGGGAGCCACTGGGCCTTCTGCTCCTCGGTGCCGAAGTAGGCCAGCCCGAAGCAGGACAGCGCGTGCACCGAGACGCCGACGCCGACCGACGACCAGACGGCCCCGATCTCCTCGAGCACCTGCAGGTAGACCTCGTAGGGCTGGTCGCCGCCGCCCATCTCCTCGGGGTAGGGCAGCGACAGCAGGCCCGCCTGGCCGAGCATCCGGAAGACGTCGCGGGGGAAGGTCTCGGTGGCCTCCGCCTCCGCGGACCGCGGGGCAAGCTCCTTGGAGCAGATCTCCCGGGTGAGGGCGAGCAGGTCGCGGGCCTCGTCGGTGGGCAGCTGGCGGCGAGCGGTCATGCGGCGCACGTTACCGGCGGTCGCGTCCACCACCGAGTCCGCGCCGACAGCGCGTGCGCGAGCCCGACTCGTGCCGTGGTACTCAGCCCCCTGTGCGGCGCAGTGCGTAACATGCGCCGCACAGGGTGAGCTGATCGGGTGTCTGACCAGACTTCCCGAGGGGCTAGGAAGGAACGGGGAACGTGACTGAGTGGCAGCACGACGTGGTCGTGATCGGAGGAGCTGGGCATGTCGGCCTGCCGCTGGCGATCGCGTTCGCCTCGCGTGGCGCCTCGGTGTGCATCTACGACATCAACGAGGCGGCCGTGAAGGGCGTCGAGGCCGGCGACATCCCGTTCAACGAAGCAGGCGCCGAGCCGGCACTGCGCGCGGCCCTCGATGCCAACCTCCTACGGGCCACGAGCGACCCCTCCTGCATCGCCGAGGCGGAGCACGTGGTCGTGGTCATCGGCACCCCGGTCGACGAGCACCTCAATCCCGACCCCAACGCCGTGCTCCACGCTCTGCAGGACGGGTACGACCACTTGCGTCCCGGCCAGCTGGTCGTGCTGCGCTCCACTGTCTACCCCGGTGTCACGCGACGCCTGGAGGACCGGCTCCACCGCGACGGCATCGACGTGGACGTCGCCTTCTGCCCGGAGCGCATCCTCGAGGGCAAGGCCATGGAGGAGCTCTTCACGCTCCCTCAGATCGTCGCCGCCCACACGCCCGAGGCGCGCGAGCGCGCGTCCAGGCTGTTCGGCCTGCTGACCGACACCATCGTCGAGCTCGAGCCCGAGGAGGCTGAGCTGGCCAAGCTGTTCACCAACACCTGGCGCTACATCAAGTTCGCCGCAGCCAACCAGTTCTTCATCATGGCCAACGACCACGGCCTCGACTTCGACAAGATCCGCCGGGCGCTGGGCCAGGACTACCCACGCGCGTCCGACATGCCGGGTGCCGGGTTCGCTGCCGGGCCGTGCCTGTTCAAGGACACGATGCAGCTGGCCGCGTTCTCCGACAACAGCTTCGCGCTCGGGCACTCCGCCATGCTCGTCAACGAGGGCCTGCCGCTCTACGTCGTGAGCCGGCTCGAGCAGCGTCACGACCTGTCCACGATGACCATCGGCATCCTGGGGATGGCCTTCAAGGCCGAGAGTGACGACACCCGGTCGAGCCTGTCCTACAAGCTCAAGAGGATCCTCGCCTTCAAGGCCCGTGAGGTCCTCACCACCGACCCCTACGTGACCACTGACGACACCCTGGTGCCGTTGCCCGAGGTGCTGCGTCGCGCGGACCTGCTCATCGTCGCGGCCCCCCATCGCGCGTACGCCGACCTGGCGTTCGAGGGCGAGGTCGTCGATGTCTGGAACATGCGCGGCCAGGGAAGCGTCGTATGACCCTGGCGATCAGTGTCGTCATCCCGGCCTATCGAGAGGGTGACGCAGTCGTCCCCGTCCTGGACCGCATCTTCCACGCCGTCGAGAGCACGTGCGAGGTGGCGGTCGTCGTGGACTTCGAGGACGACCCGACGGTCCCGCACCTGGTGGCGTACGGCGAGCGCGAGCCGCGGTTGCGCGTCCTGGTCAGCTCCTACGGACGTGGCCCGGCCAACGCGATCCGCTACGGCATGGACCATGCGACTCATCCGATCGTCGTGGTGTCGATGGCCGACGGCTCGGACGACCCCCGGCAGATCGACGCGCTGGCGCGGCTGGTCGAGCGGGGCGTCGTCGTCGCGGCCGCCTCGCGCTACATGCCCGGCGGCCAGCAGGTCGGAGGGCCGCTCTTCAAGGGGATGCTCTCCCGCGGCGCTGGAGTCAGCCTCGGGATGCTCGGGCGCGCAGGCACCCGCGACGCCACGAACTCCTTCAAGGCCTACTCCGCCGACTTCATCCGGGAGGTCGGCGTCGACTCCCGCAGTGGCTTCGAGATCGGCCTCGAGCTGACCGCCAAGGCGCGCCGCCTGCGCCGCCCCGTGGCGGAGGTGCCGACCATCTGGCTCGACCGCGTGGTCGGGGAGTCGAACTTCGACCTGAAACGGTGGATCCCGCGCTACCTGCGCTGGTACCGCTTCGCCTTCGGTCCGAAGCTCGACATCGACGAGCTGCGACGCCAGTCGCGGCGGATCGCCGAGCTCAACGCGGCCGATGCGTCGCACGCAGGCACCGCTGCGGCCGCCCCGGAACGAACCTCACCACCCGACATGACAACCCGACGTGCAGGAGCAGAGCAGTGACAGAGGCCAACGGACAGCGCGTGCTGGTGACGGGTTCAGCCGGGTTCATCGGCGGCTACGTGGTCGAGGAGCTCCTCGGCCGCGGCTACGACGTCGTCGGCATCGACAACTACAGCAAGTACGGCAAGGTCGAGAAGTCCTACGACGCGCACCCCAACTACCACTTCTACGAAGACGACGTCCGCAACGTCGACGTGATGAAGAAGCTGCTGTCCGACTGCGACCACCTCGTCGCCGGCGCCGCGCTCATCGGGGGCATCTCCTACTTCCACGCCTACGCCTACGACCTGCTGGCCCAGAACGAGCGCATCATCGCCAGCCAGTGCGACGCCGCGATCGAGGCGCACCACCACGGCAAGCTCAAGAAGGTCACCTACCTGTCGTCGTCGATGGTCTTCGAGTCCACGACGCACTGGCCGTCGAAGGAGGGTGACGAGAGGAAGATCCCGCCGCCGCTGTCGTCGTACGGCTTCCAGAAGCTCGCCGTCGAGTACTTCGCCAAGGCAGCCTGGGACCAGTACAAGGTGCCCTACACCATCGTCCGGCCGTTCAACTGCGTCGGCATCGGGGAGGGTCGAGCGCTCGGGGACGTCGAGGTGGACTCCGGCAACGTCAAGCTCGCGATGAGCCACGTCGTGCCCGACATCGTCCAGAAGATCGTCAAGGGCCAGGACCCGTTGCACATCCTCGGCGAAGGCAACCAGATCCGCCACTACACCTACGGCGGTGACCTCGCGCGCGGCATCGTCGAGTGCATGGAGCAGGAGAAGGCCCTCAACGAGGACTTCAACATCTCCACGTCCGAGTCGACCAGCGTGCGCGAGCTCGCCGAGGTGATCTGGCGCAAGATCAAGGGAGATGCGCCCCTGACCCTGGTGAGCGACCCTGCCTACGAGTACGACGTGCAGAAGCGCGTGCCCGACGTGCAGAAGGCACGGGAAGTCCTCGGCTTCGAGTGCGCGACGAGCCTTGACACCATGCTGGACGAGGTCATCCCGTGGGTGACCCAGGCGGTGCACGACGGGCGCCTGTGAGGGACGACGCTGCTGGCGCTGACGTGCCCGCAGGCACCATCGGCCACCGACGCCTGCTCACGGTGCTGCGCGCAGTGGCAGTGGCCGTCGCGGTCGTGCTGGCCTTGCCGGTCGACCAGGTGTGGCCGCAGTCCGACCTCGACCCGAGCTGGCGGCTGGGACTGACCTGGGCCCTGGTGCACGGGTGGGACTTCGGCCGCGAGGTCGTGTTCACCTACGGACCCTGGGGCTTCCTGGACCACCCGTCCATGCTGTCGCCCTGGCGCACAGCCGTCGCGCTGGTCCTCACCACCGCTGCGTGCGTGCTGCTGTGGTGGCGGGTCGAGCGGCTCCTGCGCTCCCTGGGCCCTGTGCTCGCGACGGTGGGGGCCGCCGTGGTCGCCGCGTGCGCCGGTCGTGCGTGGGGTTTCAGCGGCACGGTCGCGCTGGGCGTCCTGGCCTACACCCTGTCCGTCTACTTCGACGACGAGGAGCCGCCCGGCTGGGCGGCACCGGTGGTCGCCGCGGTCGGAGCGCTGCTGCTCCTCTGTGCGTTGTCCACGGGCCTTCTCGTCCCGGTCCTCGCGGCTGCGCTCGCGGCGCGCACCGGGTGGCGCTGCGTGCTTCTGAGCGCTGCAGCCGGCGGGGGAGCTGTCATCGCGTGGTGGCTGGTCGCGGGGCAGTCGCTCGGGGCGTTCCCGGGCTGGCTGCTGGGCTCCCTGCGCCTGGCCAGTGGGTACGCCGACGCCATGTCGTACGACCCGCTCCTGCTCCCGAGGTTGACGTACCTCTACGTCGCCGTCGGTCTCGTGCTCATCGCACTCGCGATCGCACGTGCCGTGGTCGGGTTCGTCGGCCCGAGCCCGGACGGGACGCTGCGTCGGCGCGACCGCCTGCAGCTGGTGGGTGGCGCGGTCATCGTGGTCGCGGCGGTGCGCTGGGCGATCCAGACAGGCACGGTTCGCGACGACCCCGGTCATGCCGTGCGCGCAGCGCTGGCACTTGCCGTCCTGGTGATCGGGTTCCGGTGGGTGCGTCCGATTCCCGTGCGCCTGGTCGCGGCCGCCGTCCCGGCGTGCCTCTCGGCCGTCCTGCTCCTGCCTCATCTGGTGCCCGTCCTGCGGATACCGCCGCTGCAGCCGTGGCAGGACCTCGCCAGCGCGATGGTCGACGCGGAGGCCCGGGACGACCTGCTCGACGCGGCACGCCAGCGCGTCCAGGCGTTGGTCCCGCTCAGCCCCGCGATGCGCGAGCGCGTCGATGGGCGGCCGGTCTTCATGGATCCGTGGGAGGTCTCCGCGGTGTGGGCGCACGGCCTCGAGTGGTCCCCGGTCCCGGTCTTCCAGCCCTACACCGCCTACACCCCCGAGCTCGATCGCCTCAACGCGCGCGACCTCGTCACCGGTCCGCCCGACCGTGTCGTCCTGCGCACCGTCGGTGCCGTCGACTCACGCAACCAGCTCTGGGACAGCCCGGCGTACAACCTGGCTCTCGCGTGTCGCTTCACCACCGTCTACTACGACGGGCTCTTCACGCTGCTGGAGCCGACCACCCCCCGGTGCGGCAAGCCCCGCGAGGTCGCGCAGATGCGGGTCGAGGCCGGCGAACGCGTCGACCTGTTGGCCACCGCTGAGGACCAGCTCCTCACGGCCTCCTTCCAGCCCGACAGCCCCTCGCTCGGACGGCGACTGGAGACGGCAGCGTTCCACGCGTTCGACCCTCTGATGGTGACGGCCGACCTGGCGACCTTCCGCCTGCCCACGGCGCTGGCGGGAGGACCGCTGATCCTCCGCCTGCCCTCGACCGAGCCCGTGTGGCCGGGCGTGCAGGCCCATCCCGGCTTCAGCACCGTCACGTTCACCCGCGGAGGCACGCTGACCCTCAGCGTGCGGAGGATCTCCTGACTAGTCCTTTGGGACCACCTGCATGCAAGTGGCGTACGAGCGTGCCCCAGGAGGTCTAGCGTCCGGGCGTGGGCACTGGGTGGCTGCCGTGGTCGGCAGCGTCGTTGGCGAGCGGTGCCGTCCTGCTCGTGCTCGCCGCGCTGACCCTGCCGCCCACCTCCGAGGTCGGCCAGGTCGTCGGCACCGTACGGCGCGAGGACGCCGCCTGGCTGATGGCGTCCGCCGCGTTCTTCCTGGCCTCCGTCGCCCTCACCATGGGCCTGCCCGCCATCTTGACCCTGATCCCGGCGAAGCAGCAGGTCGTCGGCCTCGTGGGGGTGTGGATCTGGTCGATCGGCACGATCGGCACGTCCGCGCTGGCGGCCTTCCTGATCCTCTTCCGCGCCACCGTCCGCGTCGTCGACATCTCGCCCAGGGACGTCGAGCAGCTGGGCCAGGACCCGGTGATGACACTGAGTCTGCTCTTCGTCTTCGGCGCGTTCTACCTGGGCGAGCTGGTGGTGGCCCTGGTCCTGCTGCTGGCCTCGCGCCTGCCGCGCTGGATCCCGGCGCTGCTGCTGGTCCACATCGCTGCCGCCCCGGTGAACCACCTCCTGCCCGAGCAGCTGCAGGGCGTCCAGGCGGTCGTGCTGGGTGGCGGCCTGATGGCCCTCGCCGTGCGCTCGACCGAGGCGTGGGCCGCGTTGCGGGCGCCCGCCACGCGCTGACCCGGCCGGGAAGGGCGCCGTCAGCTCGTCGGGCGCGCCACCTCTGCGCTGGCGACGAGGGTCTCGGCGAGGTCGCGCAGCTTGGTGTTGGTGCGCTGGCTGGTCTCCTTGAGGATCGTGAGCGCGTCGTCCTGCCCGACCTGACGGTTGGCCATGAGGATGCCGATCGCGGCTCCGATCGTGCGCGACGACACGAGCGCGGCCTGGAGCTCGGCCACGTGCTTCCGGTCGAGCACCCCCTCGGCCTGCAGCTCCGCGATCAGCTCGCGGTCGAGTGCCGAACGCTCCTCGAGGCGGTCGGCGCGCAGGTTGGCGGCCTCGGCCTGGATCTGGGCCTGGTCGGCACGCTCGATCAGGCTGTCGATGTCGCCCCGGTTGACGGTGACCACGCTCACCAGCTCGTCGATCTGTCGCTGCAGATCGGTGCTCACACGCTCGCTCACGCGACCATTATGAGCCGCCGGTCGCGGACGGGAAAGTCAAGAAATCACTGGCGCGGATGTGCCCAGCGGTAGAGCGCGATGAGGCCGGGGAGGAAGAGGGTCAGCATCACGATGCCGGCCACCTTCTCGCCGAAGTCGTCGCCGAAGAGCAGGAAGATCGTCCCGAAGAAGATGAACGGGGAGGTGAAGAAGCCGACCACCCAGAAGACGAGCCGGGCGCCGATCCCCCGGTCGACCCTGGTGCTCCACAGCAGCGAGGCGCCCGGCCCGGCGAGCCCGGTGAGCACGGCCTCGAGGTCGCCGTGGGTGCGGGCGGCCAGCGCTCGGGACGTGCGCTCGTCGAGCTCGGAGGAGGTCAGCCGGCCCTCGCCGAAGGCCACGTTGAGGAGCTCGCAGACCCGCTCGCGCTCGGCGTCGGAGGCGAGGGTGGCCCCGCGGGCGGCGGCGGCGCGGGATCGCGAGTCGAGCCACCGGCGTACGGCCTCGTCACCGGGCCCCGTCGTGGCGTCTCCGGACTGGGTCATGGCCGCAAGGCTAGGTGCTGTACGCCGCCCGCGCGGGGGAGTTGCGGGAAAGGCTCAGCCCCGTGCGCGTTCGGCCAGCGCGACCGCGGCCCGCTGCACGACCGGCAGCTCCTCGGGGTCGCGAGCGGCCTGGTGCGGGACGGCGCCGCCCAGCAGCGCGGCCGGCGTGGTGAGCCAGATCCACACCCGCCACGGGTCGACCGCCGCCAGCAGCGGCTCGAGGACCGCGAGCAGCTCCTCACGCACCTCGCCCGCGTCGTCGAGCTGGAAGGTGGGCACGAGGACGGCGCCCTCGTGCTGGACCACCAGCAACGTGCGTCGCTCGGCGGCCTTGTGGACGGCGAAGCGCGCCGCGTTGAGCGAGACCCCGCGGCGCTCGGCCACCCCGGCGTAGTCCAGCCAGCCGGCGTCCAGCAGCGCCGCCCGCACCCGGGCCTCGCGGCGCAGCCGCACCAGCTCGACGGGCACCGCGTGGGTCGGGTCGTCGCCCACCGACCGCAGCGCCGCATCGAGCTCCGCGAGTCGGTCGGCGTCCAGCCGATCCCCGGTCGCGGCGTCGCGCCAGTGGACGGAGCCGTCGGCGTCGCGCTCGTAGGTCGGCAGGCCGGCCGCGGCCAGCTGCTCGGCCAGGCCGAGGCCCTCCAGCCACGCCGCGAGCTGCTCGGCGTGGCCGTCGGGACCGGACGTCACGGCGCTCAGCCCTTGTTGGCCTTGCGCGCCTGCGACGCGGTCTTGGCGCGGGCGTTGGCGTCGAGCACGACCTTGCGGATGCGGACGGTCTCGGGGGTCACCTCGACGCACTCGTCCTCGCGGCAGAACTCCAGGCACTGCTCCAGCGACAGCTTCTTCGGCGGGATCAGCTTCTCGAAGTTGTCGGAGGTGGCGGACCGGATGTTGGTCTGCTGCTTCTCCTTGGTGATGTTGACGTCCATGTCGTCGGCGCGCGAGTTCTCGCCGACGATCATGCCCTCGTAGACCTCGGTGGTCGGCTCGACGAAGAGCACGCCGCGCTCCTGCAGCGACGTCATGGCGTACGCCGTCGCCGCGCCGGCGCGGTCGGCCACCAGCGAGCCGGAGTTGCGCGAGCGGATCTCGCCGGCCCAGGGGTGGTAGCCCTCGGAGATGTGGTGGGCGATGCCGGTGCCGCGGGTCTCGGTGAGGAAGTCGGTGCGGAAGCCGATGAGGCCACGCGAGGGGACGACGAAGTCCATGCGGACCCAGCCGGTGCCGTGGTTGGTCATGCCCTCCATGCGGCCCTTCCGGGCGGCGAGGAGCTCGGTGATCGTGCCGAGGTACTCCTCCGGGGCGTCGATCGTGAGGCGCTCGAACGGCTCGTGCACCTTGCCGTTGACCTCGCGGGTGACCACCTGCGGCTTGCCGACGGTGAGCTCGAAGCCCTCGCGGCGCATCTGCTCGACGAGGATCGCCAGCGCGAGCTCGCCGCGGCCCTGGACCTCCCAGGCGTCGGGGCGCTCGGTCGGGAGCACGCGCAGCGACACGTTGCCGATGAGCTCGGCGTCGAGGCGGTCCTTGACCAGGCGGGCGGTGACCTTGGCGCCCTTGACCTTGCCGACCATGGGCGAGGTGTTGGTGCCGATGGTCATCGAGATGGCCGGCTCGTCGACGTGGATGAGCGGCAGCGCGATCGGGTTCTCGGCGTCGGCGAGGGTCTCACCGATGGTGATCTCCGGGATGCCGGCGATGGCGACGATGTCACCGGGGCCGGCGGACTCGCCGGGCTTGCGCTCGAGGCCCTCGGTGACGAGGAGCTCGGTGATGCGCACGTTCTTGACCGAGCCGTCGCGCTTCATCCACGCGACCGTCTGGCCCTTCTTCAACGTGCCCTGGTGGATGCGCAGCAGCGCCAGTCGGCCGAGGAACGGCGAGGAGTCGAGGTTGGTCACGTGGGCCTGCAGCGGCGCGCCCTCGTCGTACTGCGGAGCGGGGATGGTCTCGAGGATCGTCTTGAACAGCGGCTCGAGGTCGGTGCCCTCGGGCATGCTGCCGTTCTCCGGCTGCTCGAGGGAGGCGATGCCGGCCTTGCCGGAGGCGTAGACGACCGGGAAGTCGAGGGCGTCCTGGCTGTGCGACTCGTCGAGCAGGTCCATGAAGAGCTCGTAGGACTCGTCGACGACCTCGGTGATGCGGGCGTCGCTGCGGTCGGTCTTGTTGACGACCAGGATCACCGGCATGTCGGCGTTGAGCGCCTTGCGGAGCACGAAACGGGTCTGGGGGAGCGGACCCTCGGAGGCGTCGACCAGGAGCACGATGCCATCGACCATGGAGAGCCCACGCTCGACCTCGCCACCGAAGTCGGCGTGGCCCGGGGTGTCGATGATGTTGATGACCATCGGCTCGCCGCCGCCGGCCGGACCGGCGTAGTGGACCGCGGTGTTCTTCGCGAGGATCGTGATGCCCTTCTCGCGCTCGAGGTCGCCGGAGTCCATGACCCGGTCGGCGACGCTCTCGGCCTGGTGCTCGGTGAAGGCACCTGCCTGGCGCAGCATGGCGTCGACCAGCGTGGTCTTGCCGTGGTCGACGTGCGCGACGATCGCGACGTTGCGCAGGTCGGAGCGGGACTGGGTGGACATGCAGGAGCCTTCCGGGCGGAGATCGGGGGGCGACACGGAGCCGACGGGCTTGTACGCGGGAGGGCTCGATCGCCCGCCAAGGCTACCGGGGGGACCCTCCGGCCACTCAATCCCGACCGCGGACGCTCAGTCGCTCCGCCCCTGCGCGCTGGCGACAGGTGCCTTCCCCGACCCGGCTGCGGACCCGGCTCCGGACCGGATCTCCGGCTCGGTCCCGGCAGTCCCGGGACCCGTCGTGTCGGGCGCCGGCTCTGGCTCCGCCGTCTCGGTCTCGTCGGTCGCGGCCCCGGATCGCTCGGGCCGGCCGGCGACCACGACGGCGAGGAGCAGGGCCACCATGGCGGTCGCCGGGCTCCACCGCTCGGCGTTGTGCGGCTCGTAGAGGAAGGGCAGGGCGAAGGCCCCGAAGGTGACGGCCATGAGGAGCGAGTCGCGGGTCAGCGCCGCGAGCGCGACCACGATCGCGAGCGCCAGGGCGCCGAGCAGCACGAAGCCGGCCCCCTCGGGCGCGGCGAAGAGCTTCTCCTCCATGCCGTCCGTGCCCATCCAGCCGGTCAGCCAGGGAGTGGAGAAGGCGACGTAGTCACGGACCCACGGCACGATGCCGTGGAAGTAGTCGGGGTTGAAGATGCTGAAGAACATGGTCTGGTACGGCACCCGCGTCACGTAGCCGGTGGCGACCAGCAGGCCCAGCACCGTCGCCGTGGGGACCGCCATCGCCGCGCCCAGGGCGAGGGCCCGCGCGCGCGTCGTCCCGACGAGCTTCGGCCGGACGAGCGCGAGCACGCCCCACGGGGCCAGGCCGACGGCGAGCAGCACCAGGTACTGCGAGTGCCACAGGGCCAGCATCAGGGTGCTGAGGGCGGCGGCGACCAGCCAGCCGCGCCAGCGGGTCGTCGTCCGGTGGGTGGCGGAGATGCACAGGGCGGTCAGCAGCAGGAGCGACACCCCGATCCAGTCCTCCTCGGCGCGGTTGGACAGCGTCCGCATGGCGGGGGCCACCCCGAGGAAACCGATCGCGACCGCAGCGCGGGTGACGCCTGCGCCGCGGGAGCGGGCGGCGAGCAGGAGCAGGGCCACGACGGCCACCACGCCCATCGAGATCATGAGGTACCAGGCGCCGGTCGCCGTGAGCACCCCCGAGCCGTCGAAGGAGCAGGCCCACCGCTTCTGGAGGGCGTTGCCCAGCGGGTGGGCGCTGTCGCCCATGCCTTCGCGGATCCAGGGGGACTCGCAGCCCGCCTTCGAGACGGCGATGTGGGTGTCGGTGTCGAAGTCCGGCACGGCGTGGTGCCAGATCAGCGACACGTGCGACGTCATCACGACGAGCGTGATCGCGGCCAGGACGACGACGGCAGAGCTCCGCAGCTGCGTCAGTCGATACATTCCATCCCCCTCGGATGTCACTCAGCTGTCCCTCGGATGTCGGCGGAAGTCTTGCACGTCGTCGTGCCGTGCCCCTTCCGGCTGTCGGAGCCGGCGGGTAGACCTGTGCCATGACTCCTCGGGACACCCCACCACCTCCTTCCTCTGCTCCACCCCCTGCTCAACCGCCTGCTCCACCGTCCAGGTGCACCTTCATCCCGCCCTGGCTCGCCGAGCGCGTCGACGGGCCCGAGCAGGCCGCGCGCGACCAGGCGCTGCGAGCCGGTCGCGAGGTCGCGGCCCGCCAGGCCGTCCACGAGCAGGTAGTCGGCGTCCCGGCCTGGACCGTCCACGACGCCGGGTCCCGTACGACGCTTCCCGGCAGGCCCGTGCGCCGGGCGGGGGAGCCGGACACGGGGGACGAGGCCGTGGACGAGGCAGGCACCGGCATCGAGGCCACGCTCGCGATGTTCGCGGAGGTGCTCGGCCGCGACTCCCACGACGACGCCGGGGCGCCGGTCAGCCTGACCGTCCACTACGGGTCGCGCTACAACAACGCCTTCTGGGACGGCACCCAGCTGGTCTTCGGCGACGGCGACGGCCGCGTGTTCGAGCGCTTCACCAAGCCGGTCGACGTGCTGGCCCACGAGTTCTCCCACGCCGTCGTCGAGCACACCGTCGCGCTCGTCTACCGCGGCCAGCCCGGCGCGCTCAACGAGTCCGTCGCCGACGTCTTCGCGTCCTGCCTCAAGCAACGGCTCCTCGGCCAGGACGCCGAGGACGGTGACTGGCTGATCGGCGAGGGCATCTTCACGCCGTCCGTCCGGGCGCGGGCGCTGCGCGACATGGCTGCTCCCGGCACGGCCTACGACGACCCCGAGCTCGGCGCCGACCCGCAGGTGGGGCACATGGACGACTTCGTCGTCACCACCGCCGACAACGGCGGGGTCCACCTCAACTCGGGCATCCCCAACAAGGCCTTCCAGCTCGCCGCCGTCGCGATCGGTGGCAGCGCGATCGAGGGTGCCGGCCGGGTCTGGTACGACGCGCTGGTCGGGGGAGACGTCCCGTCCGACGCCGACTTCGCCACGTTCGCCGCCGCGACGGTGGCCGCCGCGGGGCAGCACGCCGACGCCGTCAGCGAGGCGTGGGCGCAGGTCGGCGTCGAGCCCGCGACCGCGGTGGGGATGCCGGAGCCGGCCGGCTCCCGCTCGCGGCTGCGCGTCGTTCGCAGCGGCGGGTTCATCGGGCGCACCGAGTCGGCGGAGGTCGACCTCGACGACGACGGTCGGCCCGACCTGCGCGACCTGGTCGCCCGCGCCGAGCTCACGGCCGTCGACGCCGCGGCCGACGCGACGACCAAGCCCGACATGTACCTCTACACCTTCATCGTCGACGACCACGACCCCGTGCGGGTGCCCGAGCACCGGCTGACCTCGAGCCAGGCCGAGCTCGCGCGCCGGGTCCTGCAGACCGGGTCGGCGGAGATCTGATGCGGCTCACCGTGGTGCAGGGCGACATCACCACCCAGGAGGTCGATGCCGTCGTCAACGCCGCCAACCGCCGGATGCGCGGCGGTGGCGGCGTCGACGGCGCGATCCATGCCGCTGGTGGTCCCGAGGTGCTCGACGACTGCGTCCGACGCTTTCCTGACGGCCTGGCGACGGGTGGTGCGGGGTGGACGACCGGCGGCCGGCTCCCGGCCCGCTGGGTGATCCACGTCGTCGGTCCCAACTGGAACGCCGGCGAGCGCGACCGCAGCCTGCTCACCTCCTGCTACTCCGGGGCGCTCGGCGTCGCCGACGAGCTCGGCGCACGCTCGGTCGCCTTTCCCCTCGTCAGCGCCGGCATCTACGGCTGGCCGCGCGACGACGCGATCCGGGCGGCCGTCGAGGCACTGCGCGGGGCGACGACCGAGGTCGAGGAGGCCCGCCTGGTGGCTTTCGGCAGGGCGGCGTACGACGAGATCAGCGCGGTGGTCGGGGCCTGACTGCCCTCCCTCCGGGTGTCTCGCGACCACCGGTGGGCCAGTAGTTTCTCCGCATGCCTCGACTGCGGCGCACGTTCCCCGACCAGCCGGGCTGGACCCGGCGCAAGGCCGGCAAGGGCTTCACCTACCTCGACGAGCACGGCAAGCGCCTCGACGACGAGCAGGTGCAGCGCTGCAAGGACCTGGTCATCCCGCCGGCGTGGACCGACGTGTGGATCACGCCCCATCCCAACGGCCACCTGCAGGCCGTCGGCACCGACGACGCCGGACGCAAGCAGTACCTCTACCACCCCCAGTGGCGCGCGAGCCGCGACGCCGCGAAGTTCGACCGGATCCTGGTGTTCGGCAAGGCACTGTCCAAGGCGCGCGAGCGCGTGCTCGCCGACATCGGGTCCGAGGGGATGTCGCTGGAGCGGGCGTGCGCGGTCGCCGTACGCCTGCTCGACCTCGGCTACTTCCGCATCGGCAACGACGTCTACACCGACACCCACGGCTCCTTCGGCCTGACCACGATGCTCAAGGAGCACGTCTCGCGGCAGGGCAAGGCGCTGCGCTTCAGCTTCGTGGGGAAGTCCGGGGTGGAGCACGACATCACCATCGACGACCCGTCCGCGACCGAGGCGCTCGACGTGATGCGCCGCCGGCGCGGCGGTGGCGACAGGTTGCTCGCGTGGAAGGACGGCCGGCGCTGGAAGGGCCTGTCGTCCGCCGACGTCAACGACTACATCCGCACGTGCTTCGGGATCGAGGCCACCGCCAAGGACTTCCGCACGTGGCACGCCACCGTCATCGCCGCCGACGCGCTCGCCGAGACCGAGGAGCCCGGGAAGTCCAAGGCGTCACGCAAGCGTGCCGTCGCGAGCGCGATGAAGGAGGTCTCGGAGTTCCTCGGCAACACCCCCACCCTTGCGCGGACGTCGTACGTCGACCCGCGGGTGGTCGAGGCCTACGAGCGCGGCCGCACGGTCAAGGTCCGGGGGAAGTACGACACGGACGACGCCCGGCAGGCCGCGCTCGAGCGGGCGGTGCTCAAGCTTCTCAACGCGGGCTGACCGGGCACTTCCTCGCGCTGGGAGGCGCCGACCGGGCACTTCCTCGCGCTGGAAGGCGCCGACCGGGCACTTCCTCGCGCTGGGAGGCGCCGACCGGGCAGCTCCTCCGCGAGGAAGTGCCCGGTCACTGGTCCTGTGCGCGAGGAAGTGCCCGGTCACCAGTTGTGTGCGCGAGGAAGTGCCCGGTCACTGGTCCTGTGCGCGAGGAAGTGCCCGGTCACTGGTCCTGTGCGCGAGGAAGTGCCCGGTCAGCTGTTGGCGACCACGTAGTCGATCGCGCCGGTGAGCTTCTCGACGTCCGAGGGGTCGATCGCGGGGTACATCGCGATCCGCAGCTGGTTGCGCCCGAGCTTGCGGTAGGGCTCGGTGTCGACCACGCCGTTGGCGCGGAGCGTCGCCGCGATCGCTGCGGCGTCGATCGAGTCGTCGAAGTCGATCGTGCCGATGACGAGCGAGCGGTCGGCCGCCTCGGCGACGTAGGGCGTCGTGTAGGACGTGCGTTCCGCCCACCCGTAGAGCGCGTCGGACGACGCGGTCGTCCGCTCCACCATCCCCTTGAGGCCGCCCTGGGCGTTCATCCAGTCCAGCTGCTCGGCCATGAGGAACAGCGTCGCGACCGACGGGGTGTTGTAGGTCTGGTTCTTCGAGGAGTTGTCGATCGCGGTCGGCAGGTCGAAGAAGGGCGGGACGTAGCGGTCGGTCGCCGCGATCTCCTCGGCCCGGGCCAGGGCGCGCGGCGACATGAGCGCGATCCACAGGCCGCCGTCGGAGGCGAAGCACTTCTGCGGTGCGAAGTAGTAGGCGTCGACCTGGTCCAGGTCGACCGGCAGGCCGCCCGCGCCGGAGGTCGCGTCGACGAGGACCAGCGCGTCGTCGGCCACGCCGGCGGGACGGCGTACGGGCGCCATGACCGCGGTCGAGGTCTCGTTGTGGGCCCAGGCGTAGGCGTCGACGCCTTCCTCGGCGACGGCCTCGGGACGCGAGCCGGGGTCGCTGCTGATCACCGTCGGGTCGGCGAGCCACGGCGCCTTCTTGGCCGAGGTGGCGAACTTCGAGGAGAACTCGCCGAAGGCGAGGTGCTGGCTCTTCTCGCGGATCAGGCCGAAGCAGGCGATGTCCCAGAAGGCGGTCGCGCCGCCGTTGCCGAGGACGACCTCGTAGCCGTCGGGCAGGTCGAACAGCGCGGCCAGGCCCTCGCGCACGCGGCCCACGGTGTTCTTCACGGGCGCCTGCCGGTGGGACGTGCCCATCAGCGTCGAGCCCGTGGCGGCCAGAGCGTCGAGGTGGCTCGTCTGGATCTTGGAGGGGCCCGCGCCGAAGCGGCCATCGGCGGGCAGGAGCTCGGCGGGGATCTTGAGGGCGTCGGTCATGGGGAGGAACCTCACGTGGAAGCGGAAGGGTGGTCCTGACGACGCTGTCAGAGGCGCCTAGTGTGTCACCCGCCGACGAAAAGTCAGAGACGGGGACGCACCATGAACACCGACCTGCGCATCGAGCGGGTCGCCATCACCCACCCGGACGCGGTGCTGCTGGTCGAGGCGGTCCAGGAGGAGTACGTCGCTCGCTACGGCGGTCGCGACGAGTCGCCGGTCGACCCGGCCGACTTCGAGGACCCGCTCGGCCGGTTCTTCGTCGGCTACCTCGACGGCGCGCCGGTCGCGACCGCGGCCTGGCGGCGCAGCTCGGTGAAGGCGCTCGGCGCAGACGTGACGGCCGAGGTCAAGCGGATGTACGTCGTCCCTGCCGCCCAGCGCCGCGGCCTGGCCCGGCGGATGCTCGCCCACCTCGAGGCCACGGCCGCCGAGGCGGGCATCGAGGCGCTGGTGCTGGAGACCGGGATGAAGCAGCCCGAGGCGATCGAGCTCTACCTCTCCTCGGGCTACGAGCCGATCCCCGGCTTCGGCCACTACCGCGGCTCCGACCTGAGCCGCTGCTTCGGCCGCCGCCTCTGAGAGCTGCTCGCCGAGAACTACAGCGTTGATGTTCCCCCGAACCCCTGACGGTGACGGGTGGGGCCACCTACGGTCACTGGGCCACACGTGATCAGAGGGAAAGGTGGGACGTCGCCATGCGAGCGAACCTGCGCATCGTCGCGCTCGTCCTCGGCATGGTGACGGTCGTGCTCCTGGGCGGGACGACCGCCGCCTCGGCCACCGACCCGACCAGCCACCGGGGGACGGTGACGTCCTCCGCGCCCTACCTCATGCCGCTCGAGCCGTACGCCGGCTACCAGCCGCAGTCGACCTGTCGGCGTACGCCCAAGCCGGGGGTCCTGCTCCTCGCGGACTGGCTCGTCGCACGGGGCGGCGGCTACGGGCCGATCAGCCGGTCCTGCAGCGGCTCGAGCACGAGCGAGCACAAGGAGTCGCGCGCCTTCGACTGGCTCCTCGACGCGAGCAGCGAGACCGACCAGGCCCTCGCAGCAGCCCTGCTGGACGAGCTCTTCGCGCCCGACGACACCGGCGCTCCCCACGCGTTGGCCCGCCGGATGGGGATCATGTACATCATCTGGGACGACACGATGTACGCCTCCTACGACGGCTTCGTCGCGAAGCGCTACCTGAGCTCGAGCTGCCGTACGCGGCGCACCTGCTCGCCGACGCTGCGCCACCGCGACCACCTGCACGTCTCGCTGACCCGGCAGGGCGCGAAGGGCGCGACGTCCTGGTACGTCGCCCAGCCCTCCGCCTGACCGCGTCGGCTGCGTCGTCGTGCGCACGGGCGTGGGCCGGCGCTCGTAGGCTGGGGCCCATGGACCGCGGGTTGATGCTCAACGACGCCGACTGCGGCTTCTGCATGCGCACCGCCGCCCTCGTCCCGCGGCTCGGCGTCGACGTCGATGCCGCCACGATCCAGGCGGTCGACCTCGACGCGCTCGGGGTGGACCCGGAGCGGGCCGTCGTCGAGATGCCGTACGTCCACCCTGACGGCCGCGTCGACTACGGCCACCGGGCCTTCGCCGCGATCCTCGGCACCGGCCCGCTGCCGTGGCGAGCGGTCGGGCGGATCATGACCAGCCGGCCCGTCGACCCGGTCGCGCGCCGCGTCTACCACTGGGTCGCGGCCAACCGGTCCCGCCTGCCCGGCGGGACCGCAGCCTGCGCGCTCCCACCTCTGGTGGTCGAGGAGGGACGAAGTCCCGTCACGAGACCCGGGTCTCGTGACGGTCGCTAGCGCGACCTCCTCGACCAGCGGGGGTCAGCCCCAGGCCTCGTTCCAGCCCTCGACCTCGCTGGCCGGGCGGGTGCTCGGGCCCGCGTAGACGGCGGACGGGCGGATCAGCCGGCCGGTCATCTTCTGCTCGAGGATGTGCGCCGACCAGCCGCCGGTGCGGGCGCAGGTGAACATCGAGGTGAACATGTGCGACGGCACCTCGGCGAAGTCCAGGACGATGGCCGCCCAGAACTCGACGTTGGTCTCGAGCACGCGGTCGGGGCGGCGTGCCCGCAGCTCCTCGAGGGCCGCCTTCTCCAGCGCCTCGGCGACCTCGTAGCGCGGCGCGTCGAGCTCCTTGGCCGTGCGGCGCAGCACACGGGCACGAGGGTCCTCGGCGCGGTAGACGCGGTGGCCGAAGCCCATCAGGCGCTCGCCGTTGTCGAGCAGCTCCTTGACGTACGACGTCGCGTCGCCGTCGCGCTTCTCGACCTCCTGGATCATGCCGAGCACGCGCGACGGAGCACCGCCGTGGAGCGGGCCGGACATCGCGCCGATGGCGCCGGAGAACGCCGCAGCGACGTCCGCACCCGTCGAGGTGATGACCCGGGCGGTGAAGGTGGAGGCGTTCATGCCGTGCTCGGCGGCCGAGGACCAGTAGGCGTCGATCGCGTGCGCGTGCTTGGGGTCGGCCTCGCCGCGCCACCGGATGAGGAACCGCTCGGCCAGCGTCCTGCCCTGGTCGACCTCCTTCTGCGTGACGACCGGCTTGCCGAGGCCGCGCGCGGACTGGGCGGCATACGACAGCACCATGACGGCGACGCGGGAGAGGTCGAGGCGGGCCTGCTCGTCGGAGATGTCGTAGGTCTGGCCCATGCCCAGCATCGGCGCCAGCATCGCGACGGCGGCCTGGACGTCGGCGCGCACGTCGCCGGTGTGGATGGAGATGTTGTAGGGCTCCGCCGGCGGCAGGCCGGGGGTGTAGGAGCCGTCGACGAGGAGACCCCAGACGTTCTCGAAGGGCACGCGGCCGACCAGGTCCTCGATGTCGACGCCGCGGTAGCGCAGCGCCGACCCTTCCTTGTCGGGCTCGGCGATCTGGGTCTCGAACGCGACGACACCTTCGAGGCCGTGATGGATCTCGGTCATGCCACTCCTTCGTGGATCGGGAGTCCCGGAGAGACACCACGGGACGGCTCATTGTGCACCTCGCGACTAACCTCGCGACATGGACCTCTCCGGACTCCGCGCGGAGTACGCACGTGGCGGCCTCGACCTCCCCGACCTCGCCGACGACCCGGTCGAGATGTTCGGGCGGTGGCTCGGCGAGGCGGTCGCTGCCGGCGTGCACGAGCCCAACGCGATGGTGGTCTCCACCGCGACCCCGGACGGCCGGCCCTCGAGCCGGATGGTGCTGCTCAAGGGCTTCGGCCCGGACGGCTTCGTCTTCTTCACCAACCAGGCCTCGCGCAAGGGAGACGAGCTGGCGGCCAACCCGCAGTGCGCGCTGCTCTTCCCGTGGCACCCTCTCGAGCGCCAGGTGCGCATCGAGGGCGTCGCCGAGAAGCTCGACGCGGGGCGGGTCGAGACCTACTTCCGCTCGCGTCCCCGCGGTGCCCAGCTCGGAGCGTGGGCGTCGGCCCAGTCGCGGCCCGTGGCCTCACGCGCCGAGCTGGCGACGTCGTACGCCCGGGTGCAGGAGCGCTTCGGCGCCGACGAGGGCGACGGCGAGGTGCCCGTGCCGCCCGAGTGGGGCGGCTACCGGGTCGTGCCCGAGGCCGTGGAGTTCTGGCAGGGGCGGCCGGGCCGGATGCACGACCGGCTCGTCTACCGCCGCGACGGCGAGGGCTGGTCGATCGAGCGGCTCGCCCCGTAGGGCGCACCCACCGCGGACGTCGCCGGGGCAGGTGTGGCCTCCTCGTGGCGGACCGGGTCGGGCTGGAGGACCGGGACGGGGGCCGTCTCGGGGGCAAGGTCGCCCTCGTTGCGGGCCGGGTGGTGACCGCGGACGGCCCGCATGGCCGGGCGCTCGACGACGAACCAGCTGGCGACCGCCAGGCCGAGCATGAGGGGTGCGGTGAGCGCGGCGAGGACGTAGGTGCCGTGGACGGCGCCGCCGAAGACGGCCACCAGCTGCTGGCTGGGGAAGGCGTAGACGTAGCAGCCGTAGGAGATGTCGTTGTGCTGGACCCAGCGCGGAGAGGGCACCACCGTGCCGAGCCACAGCAGGAAGAGCGTCAGCAACGGCGACCCGGCGTGCGGACCCCAGTCGCCCTGCCAGGCGACCAGGCCGACGAAGGCGGCCAGGCTGGGCAGGGCGACCCACCAGGTGAGCGGCACGTGGTCGCGTACGGCGTAGAGGGCTGCGCCTCCGAAGAAGAAGGGCAGCACCGTCATGAGCATGGCGATCTCACCGTTGCCGCCGGTGTAGACGAGGGTGGTCTCGGGGTTGGCGGCGCACCACACGGTGAACGCGAACACCGGCACCAGGACGAGCGGGTGGCGGCGGAGCACGCCGATCGCCAGCAGGCCGCCGATGGCGAGGTAGCAGAGGAACTCGTAGTAGAGCGACCACAGCGAGCCGTTCCACGCCACGGGGTAGGGCACCCCGGTCAGGGTGCCCGCGACGCCCCACTCGCGCATGTTGAGACCGAGGTTGGCGAACAGGTGGTGGACAGGCGTCGGGCCGGTGATGAGGTAGTCGCTGAGCGAGCCGTGCTGGCGCAGGAAGCTGATCGGCGCGAACACCAGCACGACGACGACCAGCGACACCAGGAAGCCGGGGTAGATGCGTGCGATGCGGTGGGTGAGGTAGGGGCCGAACCGGGTGCGCAGGCGGCTGCCGGTGATCAGGTAGCCGCTCAGGCAGAAGAACATGTAGACCGACCACGTGCCCAGGTGCTGGTTGTTGAGCAGGGGACCGAGCCCGTTGCCCGAGAGCGTGTAGGAGTGCGCGAAGAGCACCGTGCACGCGAGCACGAGCCGGACCAGGTTGAGGCTGTTGTCCCTGGGGTCGAGCCGGCCCGCCAGGGACAGGTCGCGCCACCGTCCGCCCCGTGGTCGACGTGTCGAACTGTCCGGCCCCTCACCCATGGCCGAGAGGGTAGTGCCGGGCTGCCACAGCGACGTAAATGACTTGTGAGTGAGCACTCACTCACTTATCCTCGCCGGGTGACCCCTCGCGCCCGACCGATGACTCCCGGGGACCGGCGTGACGCGCTGGTCGAGGCGACGATCCCGCTGCTGCACGAGCACGGCCGGAGGGTCACCACCAAGCAGATCGCCGACGCGGCCGGGGTCGCGGAGGGCACGATCTTCCGGGTCTTCGACTCCAAGGACGACCTCGTCGCCGCGGCCGTCGAGAAGGCGCTCGACATGGAGCCGTTCCTCGCCGACCTCGAGTCGATCGACCTCGACCAGGACCTCCGCGCCCGGCTCGTCGACCTCGTCACCCGCCTGCAGGAGCGCTTCCGCGGGATCTTCCTGCTGATGAGCGCGATGGGGATGGTCGGCCCGCCCAAGGCCCACCGGCACGCCGACGAGGGTCGCCGTCGCGCGGAGAAGACCATGGTCGCCGTCGTCGAGCCCGACGCCGCCCTCCTCACCTGCACGCCGACCCAGCTCGTGCACATCCTCCGGATGCTGACCTTCTCGGGCACCCACCCCCACATCAGCGACGGCCACCTGCTGACGCCCGACCAGATCGTCGGCACGCTGCTCGACGGCGTGCTGCAGACGAAGGACTCCTGATGCTGCTCCGACTCGTGCGCACCTATCTCGCGCCGTACGCCGCCCCGCTCGCCGCCGTGGTCGCGCTGCAGTTCGTCGGCACGATGGCCGCGCTGTACCTGCCGAGCCTCAACGCCGACATCATCGACCGCGGGGTGGTCACCGGCGACACCGGCTACATCGTGCGCCACGGCGCGCTGATGCTCGCGGTCTCGCTCGTCCAGATCATCTGCTCGATCGCGGCGGTGTGGTTCTCGGCGCGCAACGCGATGGGGTTCGGCCGCGACCTGCGGGCCGCGATCTTCCACCGCGTCGGCTCCTTCTCCGCGCGCGAGGTGCAGCACTTCGGCGCCCCCTCGCTGATCACCCGCGAGACCAACGACGTGCAGCAGGTGCAGATGCTCGTGCTGATGGGCGGCACCTTGATGGTGGCGGCCCCGATCATGATGGTCGGCGGCATCATCATGGCCGCGCGCGAGGACGTCGGGCTGTCCTGGCTGGTGCTGGCCGTGGTGCCCGTGCTCGGCGTCTCGATCGGCCTGATCATCCGCAAGATGGTGCCGAGCTTCCGCCTCATGCAGGAGCGCATCGACGAGGTCAACCGGCTGCTGCGCGAGCAGATCACCGGCGTACGCGTGGTGCGGGCGTTCGTCCGCGAGGAGCACGAGACCGTGCGGTTCGCCGACGCCAACCAGCAGCTCACGGACGTCGCGGTCCGCGCCGGGCGCTGGCAGGCGGCGATGTTCCCGACCGTGATGATCGTGGCCAACGTCGCGACGGTGGGCGTGCTGTGGTTCGGCGGCCACCGGGTCGAGGCCGGCCAGATGGAGGTCGGCGCGCTGACCGCCTACATCTCCTACCTGATGCAGATCGTCATGTCGGTGATGATGGCGATGTTCATGCTGATGATGGTGCCGCGCGCCTCGGTGTGCGCCGACCGCATCGCCGAGGTGCTCGACACGGAGTCGTCGGTCGTCCCGCCGGCCGACCCGGTGACCGACCTGCCCGAGCGGCTCGGCCTCCATCTCGACGCCGTGACCTTCGCCTACCCGGGCGCCGAGGAGCCGGTGCTGCGCGAGGTGGCGCTGAGCGCCAGCCCGGGGGAGACGGTGGCCGTCGTCGGCTCGACCGGCGCCGGCAAGTCCACCCTGGTCAACCTGGTGCCCCGCCTCTTCGACGCCACCGGCGGGTCCGTGCGCGTCGGCGGCGTCGACGTGCGCGACCTCGACCCCGAGACCCTCTGGTCACGCCTGGGCCTCGTGCCGCAGAAGGCCTTCCTCTTCCGCGGGACCGTCGCCGACAACCTGCGCTACGGCAAGTCCGACGCCACCGAGGAGGAGATGTGGGCCGCCCTCGAGATCGCCCAGGCCAGGGAGTTCGTCGAGGCGATGCCCGACGGCCTCGCGTCCGAGATCGCCCAGGGCGGCTCGAGCCTCAGTGGCGGCCAGCGCCAGCGGATGGCCATCGCCCGCGCCATCATCCGCCGACCCGACATCTACCTCTTCGACGACTCCTTCTCCGCGCTCGACCTCACCACCGACGCCCGGCTCCGCGCCGCGCTGCGTCCGGTGACCCGTGACGCGACGGTCGTGATCGTGGCGCAGCGCGTCGCGACGATCCGCCACGCCGACCGGATCGTGGTGATGGAGGACGGCGCAGTCGTCGGGACCGGCACCCACGACGAGCTCCTCGAGTCCTGCTCGACCTACCGCGAGATCGTCGAGTCCCAGCTCACTGCAGAGGAGGTGGCCTGAGTGAGCACGGAGGCCCCCGCCAAGGGCGGTCAGATGAAGGAGACCGAGCGGGTCCAGGCCGGACCCGGCCCGGGCCGCGGCCCGATGGGCGGCGGGATGATCGGCCAGAAGGCCGACACCTTCTGGCCCTCGCTCAAGCGGCTGCTCGCGCGGCTGCGCCCCGAGCGCCACAAGGCGTACGCCGTCCTGGTCCTGACGCTGCTCAGCGTCGTCGCCACGGCCGTCGGCCCCAAGATCCTGGGCCGGGCGACCGACCTGGTCTTCGCCGGCCTGATTGGGAAGGACGTGCTGGCGTCCGGCGCCACGCAGGAGCAGGCCGTCGAGGCGCTGCGCGCCCGGGGCGAGGGCAACCAGGCCGACATGATCGAGTCGATGAGGCTCACCGACGGGGTGGACTTCTCCGCGGTGGCCGACGTGCTGACGCTGGTGCTCGCCGTCTACGTCGGGGCGTCGCTGCTGGCGTGGCTGGGTGGCTACCTCCTCAATGACGTCGTGCAGGGCACGGTGCTCCGGATGCGCTCGGAGGTCGAGGACAAGGTCCATCGGCTGCCGCTGGGCTACTTCGACAAGCAGCCGCGCGGCGAGCTGCTGAGCCGGGTCACCAACGACATCGACAACATCAGCCAGACGCTCCAGCAGACGATGAGCCAGATGCTCAGCTCGCTGCTCACCGTCTTCGCGGTGCTGGCGATGATGTTCTGGATCTCGCCGCTGCTGGCGCTGGTGGCGCTGGTCTCGGTGCCGATCTCGATGTTCGTCACCGGCGCGGTGATGAAGCGCTCGCAGGGCATGTTCATCCAGCAGTGGCGCCGCACCGGCACCCTCAACGCCCACATCGAGGAGACGTTCTCCGGCCATGCGATCGTCAAGGTCTTCGGCCGCCAGGCGGAGGCCGAGCGGGTCTTCGCCGAGCAGAACGACGAGCTCTACGAGGCGTCGTACGGCGCCCAGTTCGTCAGCGGGCTGATCATGCCCATCATGATGTTCGTCGGGAACCTCAACTACGTCGTGATCGCCGTCCTCGGCGGCCTCCGGGTCGCCAGCGGCACGATGTCGCTCGGTGACGTGCAGGCGTTCATCCAGTACTCCCGCCAGTTCACGCAGCCGCTCACGCAGGTCGCGTCGATGCTCAACCTGCTGCAGTCCGGCGTCGCCTCGGCGGAACGGGTCTTCGAGCTGCTCGACGCACCCGAGGAGTCGGCCGAGGCGTCGGGTCGCCCGGCGGCCGCGGAGGACGCACACGGCGAGGTGCGCTTCGAGGACGTGTCGTTCTCCTACGACCCGGAGCGGCCGCTGATCGAGCACCTGACGCTGACCGCCCAGCCGGGCAGCACGGTCGCGATCGTCGGCCCGACCGGCGCCGGCAAGACCACGATGGTCAACCTGGTGATGCGCTTCTACGACCCGCAGTCGGGGCGGATCCTCATCGACGGCGTCGACATCACCACGATCCCGCGCGGTGTGCTGCGTGGCCGGATCGGGATGGTGCTGCAGGACACCTGGCTCTTCGCCGGGACGATCCGCGACAACATCGCCTACGGCCGGCCCGACGCGACCGAGGACGAGATCCTCGAGGCGGCGCGCGCGACCTTCGTGGACCGCTTCGTGCACTCGCTGCCCGACGGCTACCACACGGTCATCGACGAGGACGGGTCCAACCTGTCGGCCGGCGAGCGCCAGCTGGTGACCATCGCGCGGGCGTTCCTCTCCGATCCTGCCCTGCTGATCCTCGACGAGGCGACCTCCTCGGTCGACACGCGCACCGAGCTGCTGCTCCAGCAGGCGATGGCGGCGCTGCGCTCGGACCGTACGTCGTTCGTCATCGCGCACCGGCTCTCCACGATCCGCGACGCCGACCTGATCCTGGTGATGGAGGACGGCTCGATCGTGGAGCAGGGCTCGCACGAGCAGCTGCTCGACGCCGACGGCGCCTACGCCCGGCTCTACCGCTCGCAGTTCGAGGCCCCGGTCGAGGAGGCCGTGGTCTGACCTGCCTCCCTGTCACGTCGCTTCGTCTCGTGGGTGGCGGCATACGACAGGTCGCGCCGCGGGGGTGGCGGCATACGACAGGTGGCGGGCTGACATCGATGTCGTACGCCGCCAGGGTGGCGGAACCCGATGTCGTATGCCGCCAGGGTGGCGGGGCTCGGCGTCGCGGTGCCCAAGGTGGCGGCATACGACAGGTCGCGCCGCGGGGGTGGCGGCATACGACGGTTGGCGGGCTGACATCGATGTCGTACGCCGCCAGGGTGGCGGAACCCGATGTCGTATGCCGCCAGGGTGGCGGGGCTCGGCGTCGCGGTGCCCAAGGTGGCGGCATACGACACGTCGCGCCGCGGGGGTGGCGGCATACGACAGGTGGCGGGCTGACATCGATGTCGTACGCCGCCAGGGTGGCGGAACCCGATGTCGTATGCCGCCACCCCGGGCGGACACCCGACACCGGACACCGGACACCGGACACCGGACACCGATGCGTGTGGCGGGGGAGCAACCAGAAGCCGCGGGGTTAATCCGTTGAGCACCTCCGCCCGCCGACGTACGCTCGTCGCACACGGAAAGGAGGTGATCCGAAGAATGAAGTCTTTTCGGATGAGTGAGGTGGCTGCCCGCTAGGCAGCCCGGCTACGCCGACAGCTGCCGGCGAAACCACTGCAGCCACCCGACCCGCAGGCCCCCGGAGTCATCCCCCGGGGCCCCTCCTCAGAGGGGCAGCAGGCCTGCGGGTCGCTGCATGTCCGGGTGTGGGCCAGGTCTCACGAGGCGGGGTTGGTCCGTCAGGGCGAACGACATATAGTTGCGTCAAACAACTATTGCTCTACGCAACCAAGACTCACCTGAACGAAGGCATGCAGTGACCCAGGCACCCACCATCACCGCCGAGCAGAGCGGGCAGATGACGCACCGTGAGGTGCTCGAGGCCCTCAGCGGTCTCCTCCTCGCGATGTTCGTCGCGATGCTCTCGAGCACGATCGTCAGCAACGCGCTGCCGACCATCGTCGACGACCTCGAGGGGAGCCAGACCGGCTACACCTGGGTCGTCGTCGCGACCATGCTGGCGATGACCGCGACCACGCCGATCTGGGGCAAGTTCGCCGACCTCTTCGACAAGAAGCTGCTGGTGCAGTCGGCGCTGGTGATCTTCTCCATCGGCTCGCTCATCGCCGGCTTCGCGCCGTCGATGGAGGTGCTGATCGGCGCCCGCGTCGTCCAAGGCCTCGGCGTCGGCGGGCTCACCGCGCTCGTGCAGGTCGTGATCGCCACGATGGTCTCCCCGCGTGAGCGCGGTCGCTACAGCGGCTACATCGGCGCGGTGTTCGCCCTCGCCACGGTGAGCGGCCCGCTCGTCGGTGGCGTCCTGGTGGACACCGTCGGCTGGCGCTGGTGCTTCTTCGCCGGCCTGCCGGTGGCCGCCCTCGCCTTCGTCGTGCTCCAGAAGACCCTGCGCCTGCCGGTCGTGAAGCGCGACGTCACCATCGACTACCTCGGCGCCTTCCTGCTCGTCGGCGGCGTCTCGATCCTCCTGATCTGGGTCTCCCTCGGCGGCATCAACTTCGACTGGGTCTCCTGGACCAGCGCCCTGCTCGTCGTGGGCTCCGTCGCCGTGATCGCCGCGGCGGTCCACGTCGAGGCCAACGTCGCCAAGGACCCGGTCATCCCGCTGCGCCTCTTCCGGGACCGCACCCTGACCCTCGCCACCGTCGCCTCCGTGCTGATCGGCGTCGCGATGTTCGGCTCGACCGTCTACCTCAGCCTCTACTTCCAGCGCGCCAAGGACATGAGCCCGACCGAGGCCGGCCTGATGTCGATCTGCATGGTCGGCGGCCTCCTCGTCTCGAGCATCATCAGCGGCCGCATCATCACCGCCACCGGCCTCTGGAAGCGCTGGCTCGTCGGCGGCATGGTCGCCGTCATCGCCGGCATCGCGCTGCTGTCCACTATCGACGCCGGCACCCCGCTGTGGCGCACGGGCATCTTCATGGCCGTCCTCGGCCTCGGCCTCGGCGCCACCATGCAGAACCTCGTGCTGGCCGTGCAGAACACCATCGCCCTCTCCGACATGGGCGCCGGCTCGTCGGTCGTCGCGTTCTTCCGCTCGCTCGGCGGCTCGGTCGGTATCGCCGCCCTCGGCGCCGTCCTGGCCCACCAGGTCGCCGACGCGGTCAAGGCCGGCCTCGGTCGCCTGGTCGCGGCACACCCGGAGCTGGCCGAGCAGGTCGGCCACCAGACGGGCGGCGTGCCCGACGTCTCGACGATGCCTGCGCCGATCCGCGCCATCTTCGAGAGCGCGTACGGCGACGCGACCGGTCACATCTTCCTCGTGGCGCTGCCCTTCGCGGTCGGCGCGCTGGTCGCGGTGCTCTTCATCAAGGAGGTGCCCCTGCGCACCTCGGTGAAGCGCGAGGACGAGCTCGTGGCGGAAGCCCGCCCCGAGGCATGATCACCCGAGTGAACGCCGCGATGAGCACGAGCACCAGGACGAGGTACGACGACCTCCGCAGCATCGAGACCGAGGTCGGCACGCTGATCCGCCGGGTCAAGCGCGTGATGGGCGAGCGGGCCCGGGAGATCCACCCGGACCTGCACCCGATCACCTACTTCATCCTCACGCACCTCGCGATGCACGGTCCGCTGCGCGGCGCCGACCTGTCCGACGCCTTCGGCATGGACAAGGGCGGGGTCAGCCGGCAGGTGCAGACCCTGGTCGACCTCGGCCTGGTCGAGCGCCAGCCCAACCCCGAGGACCGGCGCGCGATCCTGCTGGACGCGACCGAGGAGGGCCGCGAACGGCTCAGGACGGTCGCCCGCAGCCGCAGCGACCGATTCGACGAGCGGCTCGCGCACTGGAGCGACACCGAGCTGTCGACGTTCGCCCGCCAGCTGGCGTCGTACAACCGGGCCCTCTCCGACGACTGACCGCACCCCCCTCTATCGAGGGGGGAGGGGTCAGCGCAGCCAGGCGGCCGTGTCGGCCGGCAGCTTGCCGTCGACGGGTCCGCTGGCGAGCAGCAGCTCGCCGTCGGGCAGCTCGACGGGGGCGTCGCCGCAGTTGAGGACGACGGTCAGCGGGCCGCGGCGGAAGGCGAGGACGTCGGTGCCGAGGTCGAGCGGCTCGACCGTCTCGCCGGCGCTCCACGCGAAGGTGCGGCGGACCCGCAGCGCCTCGCGGTAGAACGTCAGCGTCGACTCGGGGTCAGTCGCCTGGGCCTCGGCGGTGAGCGGCGCCCAGTCGGCCGGCTGCGGGATCCACGGCTGCGACCCACCCGGCCCGAAGCCGTACGGCGCCTCGGTGCCGCTCCACGGCATCGGCACGCGGCAGCCGTCGCGACCGACCTCGCCGGTGCGGAGGAAGGCCGGGTCCTGGCGGTCGACCGGTGCGACGTCGACCTGCTCGAGGCCGAGCTCCTCGCCCTGGTAGATGTAGCTCGAGCCGGGCAGCGCGAGCATGGTCAGCGTGGCCGCACGGGCGCGGGCGAGGCCCTGCGCGCCGCCGCCGTAGCGCGTCGTGTGGCGTACGACGTCGTGGTTGCTGAGCACCCACGTCGGCGAGGCGCCGACCGGCTCGACCGCCGCGAGGGTGTCGGCGATGACCGCGGCGAAGGCCTCAGCGGACCAGTCGGCCAGCAGCCAGGCGAAGTTGAAGGCCTGGTCCAGCTCGTCGGGGCGCACGAAGGCGGCCATCGACTCGGCGGTCTGCGTCCACGCCTCGGCGACGGCCATCTTGTCCGGGCCGGCCTCGTCGAGGACCCGGTGCCAGGCGCGGTAGACGTCGTGGACCTCGGGCTGGTCCCACATCGGCTCGTCCTTGAGGTCGAGCGAGACCATCGAGTGGTCGGTGTTGACCTGACCGGAGCTGGCGCGCTTGCCCTCCTCGACGACCTGGTCGCGCAGCGACGCCTCCTTGAAGAGCCCGTGCGCGACGTCGACGCGGAACCCGTCGACGCCACGGTCGAGCCAGAAGCGCAGCACGTCCTCGAACATCTCGGGGACCTCGGGGTTGCGCCAGTCGAGGTCGGGCTGGGTGGAGTCGAAGAGGTGGAGGTACCACTGGCCGTCCTCGACCTGGGTCCACGCGGGACCGCCGAAGACGGACTCCCAGTTGTTGGGCGGGGTGCCGGCCGGCTTGCCCGCGGGCGAGTCGCGGAACAGGTAGCGCGCGCGCTCCGGGCTGCCGGGCCCGGCGGCGAGCGCCGCCTGGAACCACTCGTGCTGGTCGGACGTGTGGTTGGGGACCAGGTCGACCACGACGCGCAGGCCCAGCTCGTGGGCGCGGGCGATCAGCGCGTCGGCGTCGGAGAGCGAGCCGAACAGCGGGTCGACGTCGCGGTAGTCGGCGACGTCGTAGCCGTGGTCGTTCTGGGGGGAGGTGTAGAACGGCGTGATCCAGAGCGCGTCCGCGCCGAGCTCGGCGATGTGCGGCAGGCGCGAGGTGATGCCGGGCAGGTCGCCGACGCCGTCGCCGTCGCTGTCGGCGAAGCTGCGGACATAGACCTGGTAGACGACGGCGTGGCGCCACCAGTCGTCGCGGCCCGCGGGGATTGGAACGTTCACATCAGCCATGCGCGCCATCTTCTCAACTGTCGGGGAGGGGTGTCGAACCGGCGTCACCGGCTGGGCACGCTGCCGCCGAACATCGCGGGGTCGACGGCGATCCACGTGTGCTCGGCGGTCGCGACGACGCGGCCGTCGGCGTCGTACAGCGTGGAGGCGGTGAAGGTCTTGCGACCGTCCTGCCCGCGTCCCTCGCCCACGACCACGTGCGGCTCGCCGATCACCGGCAGGTCGTCGACCCGCGCGGTCATCCGGCCGAGCACCATCAGCCGCTCGGTGAGGTCGCCGGCCCACCCGCCGATGCAGTCCAGCGCCGCCCACGTGGAGGCGAGCGAGGCCCGCGTGTGCTCGTCGACGTAGGTGTGCCAGTCCTCGTGGAGGCTGGGGTGCGGGGTCCACGCGGCGGCGACCAGGTCGCCGGCCGGGCCGTCGCCGACCTTGCCGGGGAAGATCCGCAGGCCGTCGCCCTCCTCCCGCGCCGTGCCGCAGGAGAAGCAGGTGGGGAAGGGGTGGAAGGTGAGGCCGGGGTACGACGACCCGGCGGCCGCGGCGACGTCGTGGGCGACCGGCTCGACCTCGACGAGCTCGCGGTCCACCCGGTGCGCGGTGGCGATCGTGGCGCCGCCGAACGCGGCCGACAGCACGCCGTCGGCCTCCGTCACGTCCAGCGGTGTGTCGAGCGGCGGCGGCTGGCGCAACGAGACCTCGATCGGCGGCCAGCTGTCGCACCTGTTGTCGGGGGAGTCGGCGTCGTCCAGGGCGGCCAACGCACCGGCGGTCCACCCGCCGTTGCCGGAGTCGGGTGGGCCGCAGAAGCGCCGCGGCACGATGAGTTCGCTCACCGGCCTCACTGTGCCACGGGTCGGGGCCACGGGTGGAGGGGCCGCCGCAGTTCGCGGATGGGACACAATGACGTCCGTGAGCGACCTGATCGACACCACCGAGATGTACCTCCGCACGATCTACGAGCTCGTGGAGGAGGGCATCGTCCCGCTGCGCGCGCGCATCGCGGAGCGGCTGCACCAGTCGGGTCCCACCGTGTCGCAGACCGTCGCCCGGATGGAGCGCGACGGGCTGGTGACGGTGCAGGGCGACCGCCACCTCGAGCTCACCGCGGAGGGCCAGCTCCTCGCGACCCGCGTGATGCGCAAGCACCGCCTCGCCGAGCGGCTGCTCACCGACGTCATCGGCCTCGACTGGGAGCTCGTGCACGCCGAGGCCTGCCGCTGGGAGCACGTGATGTCGGAGACGGTCGAGCGCCGCCTGCTCGAGCTCCTCGACCACCCCACCGAGTCGCCGTACGGCAACCCGATCCCCGGGCTCGACGAGCTGGGCCAAGCTCCCAGCGAGGACTTCATGGACAACGTCGAGCCGCTGTCGGAGGCCGCGGTCTCCGAGGACCAGCGCGTCCACGTCCGGCGCATCTCCGAGGAGATGCAGAAGGACGAGGAGCTGATGGGCCTGCTGCGCCGCGTCGGCGCCCTCCCCGGCAAGACCGTCACGATCGCCCGCACCGAGGAGGGCATCCTCATCGGCTCCGGCGGCGAGACCGCCGAGCTCGTGGTCGAGGCGGCCGAGCACATCTTCGTGCGGCGCTGACGCGCGGGTTTGTGGTTTCCCCGCCTATGCGGGGAAACCCCGACTTCTGGGGGCGTGCAAACCCCCAGAAGCTCGAGTTTCACCGCAGATGCGGGGAAACTGCAGCGGTCGCCGCAAGAGCAGTGAGGAACTCGCTGCAGCCCACCTCGAGCTTGTACGTCGCCAGCGCGTCGCCGCGGGTCAGCCCGCGGTTCACGACGACGACCGGCGTGCCTCCCGCGGCCGCCCGCTTCACGAACCGCAGCCCGCTCATCACGGTCAGCGACGACCCGGCGACCAGCAGCGCGCCGTCGGTGCCGAGCGCCTCGACCGCGACGTAGCAGCGGGCCACCCGGTCGGCCGGCACGTTCTCGCCGAAGAACACCACGTCGGGCTTGAGCGGCCCCCCGCAGGGGCAGCGCGGCACCACGAAGTCGTGCGTGTCGTCGAGGTCGACGTCGCCGTCGGGGCGCGACTCGACCCAGCCGTGCCGCTCGAGCCAGCCGGGGTTGAGCGCGTCCAGCTCGCGCTCGAGGGCGTCGCGCGAGGACGTCCTACGGCACGACAGGCAGACCACGTCGGCCACCCGTCCGTGCAGGGCCACGAGGCTGCGGGTGCCGGCCGCCTCGTGCAGGCCGTCGACGTTCTGCGTGATCAGCAGCTCGGGGTCGAGCCGGGCGAGCGCGTGGTGGCCGTCGTTGGGCACCGCCCGGCCCATCCGCTGCCAGCCGAGGTGGCTGCGCGCCCAGTAGCGCTGCTGCGCCTCCGGTCCGGCGACGAACTCCTGGTAGGTCATCGGTGCCCGCGCGGGCGCGCCCGGACCGCGGTAGTCAGGGATGCCGGAGTCGGTGGAGAGCCCGGCGCCGGTCAGCACGACCAGCCGCCGGCCGGCCAGCAGGTCGAGGGCCTCGCCCTCGAGGGCTGCGATCGTCACGCGTAGCGCGCCTGCGCGCGGGCCCGGGCCTTGGCCGCCTCGACGTCGCGGTTCTTCGGGGGAGCGGCGGTCACGAGGTCGTCGAGCAGGTGCTCGGTGATGTGCGCGATCTCCTTGACGGCGGCGTAGAAGACCTCCTCGTTGGCCTGCGACGGCTTGGTCGTGCCGGCCACCTTGCGGACGTACTGCAGGGCGGCGGCGGTGACCTCGTCACGCGTGGCCGGCGGCTCGAAGTTGTTCAGCGGTCGGATGTTGCGGCACATGCGTCGAGGGTACGTCGTCCGGACGCGCGGTCAGAGGGAGAAGAAGCCGACGTCCTCACCCGTCACCAGCGCCACCTTGCCCGACGCGAGGGGCACGAGGCGTACGTCGGCGACGTCGCTGCCGTGCTCGACCTCGACCATGCGGTTGGTCATCGAGCCGTCGGCGAGCGAGAGCACCGAGACCCAGCCGGTGGTGCCCTCCCAGCCCTGGGAGACGACCGTGAGCGCGACGCGCTGCTCGGGCAGCCAGGTGAACTGGCGCGGGTCGATGCCGGCGCCGGCGTAGGTGCCCTTGTCGTAGCGGACCACGTCGATCTGGCGCGGGTTCGTGAGGTCGGTGACGTCGAAGAGCGCGGCCTGGGCACCCCGGGTCATGCCGTCGAGGCCGGCGTCCTGGCCCATCCCGATCAGGCGGTGCTCGCCGAGGGGGTGGAGATACTCCGAGAACCCGGGGATCTTCAGCTCGCCCAGCAGGCGCGGGTCGCCGGGGCTGCTCAGGTCGATGGCGTAGAGCGGGTCGGTCTGCCGGAAGGTCACCACGATCGCGAGGTCGTCGAACCAGCGCACGGACTTGATCTGCTCGCCGACGCCGAGGTCGTCGACGCGGCCGTCCTCGAGCAGCTTCGCGCCCTCCTCGCGGAAGGTGACCACCGAGTTGAAGTTGCCGGTCTCGCTGCTCGGCCCGACCGCGACCCGCAGCGACCCGCCGACGGCGTCCATCGACCAACGGTCCGCGATCGTGCCCTCGACCTCGCCCGAGGCGACGTACGTCGCGTCCGTCCCGTCGAGCGCGAAGGCGAAGACCGGCGTGGTGCCGCTGGGTGCCCAGGTGCCGCGGCCGCAGTCGATGCAGTCGTTCCAGACTCCCCACTGCGGTGCGCCGGCGGCGAGGTAGAACCGGTCGGTCGAGAAGTACGACGTGTCGGAGTCCGTCGCCACCGCCGTGGCGGTGCGGGCCCCGGGGTCGGCCGGGTCGAAGGCGAGCACGGTGGTCGTGCCGAGCGCGACCTCCTCGTCGTCGGGGATCGCCACCTCGTCGCAGGCCACGACCGGCTCCCCGTCGACGGTCGGCAGCCAGTCGGCCAGCGTGGTGTCGCGCACCAGGGCGCGGTTGTGCAGCCGCGACCGGATCTGGCCGAACGTGCCGTCGGGGTAGGAGAAGTCGAGCTCGGGCAGGCCGTTCTGGAGGACCACGCGCACCACGTCGCCGTGCAGCCGGACCGCGGAGGCGCGGCCCCGGATCGTCGTGGCGTCCACGACGCTCGGCGAGGTCGGGTCGGCCAGGTCGACGGTGGTGATGGTCGAGGACCTGCCGTCCTGCGAGGTGCCGAGCACGACCGCGCGGCCGTCGACGAAGACCATCTCGCCGCCCGGGTCGCCGACCCAGTCGTTGCCCCGGGCGTCGTCGAGCCGGGTGGTGGACAGCAGCGACGGCTGCGGCCCCGAGACGTCGTACGCCAGCAGCTCGCCCTCGCGCAGCCGCAGCAGCAGCGAGCCGGCGACCTTGACGACGTCGGACTCGTCGACCCCGGCCTCCTGGACGTTGGTGCCCGACTCGTTGCTCTCGGTGCGCGACGTCCTGACCGTCCGCGCGCTGGCTGACGGGGCGCTCATCTCGGCGCCCGCGGACGAGTCGGACGCCCCGAACATCACGACCCCTCCGTCGCCCCAGCCGTAGGGGCCGACCTGGTCGAGAGCCCGCTCGATGTAGGAGTCGAGGAGGGCGTCGCAGTCGGTCGCGAGGGTGAGGTCGGCGTTGGCCAGCGAGATCGGCGGGTCCGACGGCGGCACCTCAGCGGGCCCGGCGCTGCCGAGGGCGTAGCCCACGCCGACCGCGGCGACGAGGCTGGTGGCGGCGGCGACGCCGGTCGTGATCCTGCGGAGACTCATGGCGGTGGGACGGGGCGGATGCGCCCGTGGTTCCGCGTGGCACGATGACGCGATGAGCGACGACCGCCCCACCGATCGTGACTTCGACCTCGTGCTGTTCGGCGCCACGGGGTTCACCGGCGGCCTCACCGCCGACTACCTCGCCGCGCACGCGCCCGCCGGCCTGAGGTGGGCGATCGCCGGGCGCAACGCCGACAAGCTCGAGGCCGTACGCCGCCGGCTGGGCGAGCAGGGAAGCACGGGCGTCGAGGTCCTCGTCGCCGACGCGGCCGACCCCGCCGCCCTGGCCGACGTCGCCCGGCGGACGCGGGTCGTCGCGACCACGATCGGCCCCTACCTCGAGCACGGCGGCCCGCTGGTCGCGGCGTGCGCGGAGGCCGGCACCGACTACCTCGACCTCACCGGCGAGCCCGAGTTCGTCGACCAGACCTTCCTCGCGCACCACCAGACCGCCCTGCGCACCGGCGCGCGGCTGGTCCACGCGTGCGGCTTCGACTCGATCCCGCACGACCTCGGCGCCTACTACACCGTCCAGCAGCTGCCGTCCGACCAGCCGATCACCCTGCGCGGCGTGGTCCGCTCGGGCGGCACCTTCTCCGGCGGCACCTTCCACTCCGCCCTCGACCAGTTCGCCCGCGCCAGGCAGATGCGCACGACGTACGCCGCCCGCCGGCGGGCGGAGGTGCGTCCCGAGGGCCGGTCGTCGCGCGCCGTCGGGGGCAAGCCCCACCGCGACCCGGTGCTCGGCTACTGGCTCCTCCCGCTGCCGACCATCGACCCGATCGTGGTCGCGCGCTCCGGCGCCGCGCTGGCGGCGTACGGCCCGAAGTTCCGCTACTCGCACTGGGCCGGCACCAAGACCCTGCGCTACGCCGCGGGCGGGGCGGCCGCGGTCGGCGCGCTCACCGTCGCGTCGCAGGTCAAGCCGCTGCGCGACTTCCTCAAGAGCCGGGTGCCGCAGGGCACCGGGCCCGACGAGGCCAAGCGCGAGAAGTCGTGGTTCACCGTCGACTTCGTCGGCGAGGCGGGCGGGCAGACGGTCCACACCCGCGTGTCCGGCGGCGACCCGGGCTACACCGAGACCGCGAAGATGCTGTCCGAGGCGGCCCTGTGCCTCGCGCTCGACGACAACCCCGAGACGGCCGGGCAGGTCACCCCCGTCCAGGCGATGGGCGACGCGCTGCTCGTGCGCCTGCAGAAGGCCGGCATCCGCTTCGAGACCCTGGCTTAGACCGGATCGGAGAGCGTCGTCAGGTCGAGCAGCCGGACGTTGCGCGGGTCGCCGTTGGCGGCGAGCGACCAGATGGTCGTGTCGTGGCCGGCGCCCGGGAGGCGTACGACGGCCTCGCCCGCCACGTGGAAGTGCCCGTGAGCGACGAGCCGCGGACGTACGCCGAGGGCGGCGCGGGTCACCTGCGCCATCCCCTCCTCCGCCTCGGCGAGGATCATCTCTGGCCAGTCGTTCGGGTTGCCCTCGGCGATCTCGCGCACCGGCGCGGTGCACCACGGCGGCGCCGGGCTGTCGTGGAGGAGCACCACGTCGGCCGGCCCGCCCGCGATCGTGGCCGCGACGTGCTCGTCCGTGATGACCTCGGTCGGCCACCAGTCGACGCCCTCGGTCAGCCGCAGGCGGTTCACCGACGGTGCCCCGCCGAGCGCGACGAAGGACCGGCCGCCCATCTCCCAGCGGTGGCCGCGCGGCAGCAGCGTCACGTGGGCGGTGACCTCGATCGGCCGGGGCGTGCCGTCCTCGTCCCGGTGGGCGGGGTCGGCCCACATCGCGTCGAGCCGGGCCCAGTCCTCGTGGTTGCCGTTGACGCACAGCAGCCGCAGGTCGTGCTCGGCGCAGACCGCCTCGATGGCCTCGAGGTAGTCCTCGGACCGCGGGCCCATCCCGAAGCGCAGGTCGCCGAGCTGGCACACGACCTCGACGTCCCCCCGCTCGCCCAGCTCCCGGAGCCGGGCGACCGCCCACTCCCGGTCGCCCTCGAGGTCGCCCACCAGTCCGATGATCACGGCGGGGATGGTGCCACACGGCTCGGAGCTCCGGCGCGCACGACACCACGGCCGCACCGGACCCGATGAACAGCCGATGAACGCCCGGACCAGGGGGGTAACCCGGCATCGGGCGGCGTCGTTCTTCCGGCGTGTGCGACCACCACGACGGCCCCGCCCTCGACCGACGCGCCCTGCTGCTGAGCGGGGCGGGCGTGGCGACGTACGCCGCCACCGCCGGACCCAGCCCGGCCGCGGCAGCGAGGCAGCGGCGGACCCGGCAGCCAGCGGTGCTGAGCTTCAGTGGCCACTTCGACGGCGTCGCCACACCGGACTGGCACTACCTGCCCGTGCGGGTGCCACGCGGCGTCCGCGAGATCCACGTGGCCTACTCCTACGACAAGCGGGACACCGGCGCGGGCTTCAGCGTCAACGTCATCGACATCGGGATGTTCGACCCGTCCGGGCACGACCTCGGCAACGCCGCCGGGTTCCGCGGGTGGTCGGGCGGGGCGCGGACGGAGTTCCGCATCGCTCGCGGCTCCGCGACCCCGGGTTACCTGCCCGGGCCCATCACCCCGGGCGTCTGGCACGTCGTGCTCGGACCGGTCGCGATCGTGCCGCCCGGGGTCGACTGGCGCGTCACCGTGACGCTGACCTTCGGGCCGCCGGAGCCGGCCTTCGAGCCGCGGCCCGCGCCACGGGCGGTGGCGGGCACGACGAGCGGGTGGTACCGCGGCGACCTGCACCTGCACACCGTGCACTCCGACGGTCGGTGGACCCAGCCGGAGCTCCTCGCCGCCGCCCGCGCGGCGGGCCTGGACTTCATCGGCTCCTCGGAGCACAACACCTCCAGCGCCTCGCTGTCCTGGGGCGAGCACGTGCCCGAGGACTTCCTGGTCATCAATGGCGAGGAGGTCACCACCCGCGCCGGCCACTGGCAGGCGATGGGCCTGCCCGCCGGGGCGTGGATCGACTGGCGCTTCCGACCGGCCGACGACCAGCTCGGCCACTTCACCGAACGGGTCCGCTCGCTGGGCGGACTCGCGATCGCCAACCACCCGTGGGTGCCGATTCCCTCCACCAAGTGGGACTTCGGGTACGCCTACCCCCACATGGACGCCGTGGAGATCTGGAACGGACCCTGGACCCCCGACGACCAGACCGGCGTCGAGCACTGGCACGCCCTGCTCGTGTCCGGACGCTTCGTCCCCGTGGTGGGCAACTCCGACTCCCACCACGCCGGTCAGACCGTCGGTCGCGCCCAGACTGTCGTCCGGGCCGCCTCGCTCTCGAGCGGTGCCGTCGTCGCGGGCCTCAAGGGCGGCCACTCCTGGCTGGCCGAGTCGTCCGCCGTCGACCTCGAGCTCTCCGCCGCTGTCGACGGTCGCACCGCCGAGTGCGGCGACCGGCTCGGCGCCGGCCCCGCCGACGTCGCGTCCGTGCGCCTCGTCGTCTCCGGGGCGCCCGGCTGCCTCCTCCAGGTCCGAGGCCCCGCGGCCGTGCTCGGCGGCGCGCTCACCGACGCGGCGGGGCGCGGCGTCGTCGAGGTCGCCGTACCCGTCGCGACGGCGGCGTTCGTGCGCGCGGAGGTACGGCGCCCCGGCCCGGCGCCGGTCGTCAACCCCCTCGAGGGGGCCCCGGCCGCGCCGATGGTGGCGATGACCAACCCGATCTTCCTGACCTGACCCGGGTCCCGGCGCGGGCCGGGGAGGCCCGCTACTCGTTGACGAGCACCGGGACGCCGATGGCCGCCGAGGCCGCCTTGCCGGCGAACCTGCCGGGCACCGCGACGCGGAAGGCGGCGTGCTCGTCGGGGTGGCCGCCCTGCTCCTCGTGATGTGCCTCGTCGAGGTGAAAGATCCAGCGGCCCTCGCCGAGGTAGGCACCGGAGGCGTCGTAGAAGCCAGGCATGACGCTGTGTGCGCCGACGCGGTGGGCCCGAGCCCCGGTCCCGACGGCGCGCCGAGCCGGTGGGCACGCGCCGTCGAGGCTCGGGTCACGTTCAGGAGAGCGGAGTGACGGTCGCCTCGTAGGCGAGGATCTCGGTGTTGTTGCCCTCGCCGAAGTCGTCCGGGGCGGCGTACATCGTCAGGTGGTCGCCGACTGCGTCGATGTCGGTGGGGTTGCGGGTGACGACGTGCCCGGCGGTCGACCACAGCTGGGTGGGGACCTCGTGCAGGATGCGGCGGGTCCGCAGGTCCAGCAGCGCGAAGCCGCCGAGCTCGTACGGCGTGCTGGCGTCGGGCTGAGCGGGCAGGCCGGCGATGCCGGAGCACAGGGTCTTGCGCGAGGCGACGTACTCGCAGTCCTGGTAGTCGATGAAGTGGCTGTCGTTGAGCCACCTCGCCCTATGCCGGCCGGAGATGGACCACTCGTAGAAGCGACGTGAGCCCCAGGACTGACCCACGAGGCGGCCGGTCTCCTGGTCGCGGACGACGCCGCCGATGTGGTCGGAGACCCTGAACATCTCCTGCGCCTCGAAGGTGTCCGGGTCGACCTCGTAGATGATCGCCGCGCTGTCGGGGCGGTACTCGGCGACGGGCAGCCAGATGTTGCCGTCCTGGTCCACGTCGAGACCGCCGGGGTGGTACATGTCGCCCTCACCCAGGACGATGTCCTGGACGAGCGTGCCGTCCTTCTCGAGCACGAGCAGGTGACCGACGCCCTTGCCGGGGCTGCGGTCGTACCCGCCCACGGGCTCCGGGTACTTCTGCGGCCGCTCGATGATCTCCACCGACGACAGGTAGATCCGGTCGCCGACGACTTCCATGGCCTGCGGGTGGTGGGTGTTGAAGTCGAGGCGCAACGTCCCCGTCTTCGTCCAGGTGGTGCTCCGGGAGACGTTCTCGAAGGCGCCGACCAGCGGGTCGTCGTCCTCCGGCGGCGTGCCGGTGCGCGCGGTGGCGGCGGCACTCAGGCCGAGCACGAGGGCGGCGGCACAGGAGATGGAGGTCAGGCGACGGGTCACGGGGACTCCTCGGTCGGGGGCAGGTGCCCGGGACGCTAGGGACGACCGGCCTACTCGCGGTGACCCTGCTGCGAACAGCCGGAGAACGGAGCGGGGCCGCGGACCGAAACGGGGGCCCGCCGCCCAATGGCCGGCCCGCGGTCGACGCCTCGTCGCAGTCCGTTCGCCGGGCGGCCCGTTCCTCCCCGGAGCCTGCGCGTCATGATCACTCGGAACCTCAAGGTCACCTTGGCCTCCCTCGTCGCCGCCACGGCTGTCGTCGCGGCGCCCGTCCAGTCCGCCGGTGCGGCGCAGTCCCACGAAGCCGCTCAGCCCACCTTCGACCTGCAGGCACACCGTGGCGGCCTCGGCCTCACGGTCGAGAGCACCCTTGCCTCCTTCGACCGGGCCATCCGGCTCGGCGTGAGCACCCTCGAGCTCGACGTCCAGATCACCCAGGACGGTCAGGCCGTGGTCACCCACGACCGCAAGGTCAACGGAGGCAAGTGCCAGGACACGCACCCGGTCACCGCAGGTGACCCGGAGTACCCCTACGTCGGCAAGTACGTCAACACGCTGTCGCTGGCGCAGGTCCGCACCCTGGACTGCGGCAGCCAGACGCTGCCGCAGTTCCCCGGTCAGACGGCGTCGCCCGGCGAGCGGATGCCGCTGCTCAGCGAGGTCTTCGATCTGGTCAAGGCCTACGAGGCGCACGACCTGAAGCTCAACGTGGAGACCAAGGTCGAGGCCGGGGCTCCCAGCCAGACCGCGCCCCGGGAGCAGTTCGTCCAGGTGACCGACCGCGAGATCCGGTCGGCGGACATCGCGCCGCAGGTCACCATCCAGAGCTTCGACTGGGGTGCCCTGATGCGGATGAAGCAGGTCGACCCGCGCCTGCCGCTGGTGGCGCTGACCAACTACGACTTCCTCCAGACCGGTCAGCCGGGCAAGTCCCCGTGGCTCGGAGGGCTCGACATCGACGACTTCGGCGGCGACCCGATCGAGGCGATCGACAGCTTCGGCGCCTCGGCGTTCTCCCCGGTGCACGGCTTCCCCCAGAACGGCAAGGTCACCGACGCCGACTACAAGCCCTACGTCACCCAGGACATGGTGCAAGCCGCCCATGCCCGCGGCATCAAGGTGATCCCGTGGACCGTCGACGACAAGCCGACGATGAGCAAGCTCATCGACGACGGGGTCGACGGGCTCATCACCGACTACCCCGACAGGCTCCGCGAGGTCCTGGCCGAGCGGGGGTACGAGCTGCCGGCGCCGCACGTCGCGCCGCGGCAGGCTGCGCCGCTGCAGCAGGCCCACGCCCACAACGACTACGAGCACAAGCGCCCGCTGCAGGACGCGCTGGACCACGGCTTCACCAGCGTCGAGGCCGACGTCTGGCTCGTCGACGGGCAGCTGCTCGTCGCCCACGACCGTGACCAGGTCCAGTCCGGCCGGACGCTGGAGGCCCTGTACCTCTCCCCGCTCGAGGCCCGCCGCCGGATGAACGGTGGCACCGAGTACCCGGGCTGGGACGGCTACTTCCAGCTGCTCGTCGACGTGAAGTCGGAGGCAGGTCCGACCTGGGCGGCCATCGACGAGGTCCTGCGAGAGCACCCGAACCTGATGACGACCTTCACCCCCACGCAGACGCGCAGGGGCGCGGTCACGGCGGTGATCAGCGGCAACCGTGACAAGGCCGCGATGCTCGCCCAGGCCGAGCGGTACGCCGGCTACGACGGCCGGCTCGCCGACCTCGACAGCGGCGTGCCTGCGTCGTTCATGCCGCTGGTCAGCGACAACTGGACGAAGAACTTCACCTGGGACGGCAGCGGCGAGATGCCGGCAGCCGAGGAGCAGAAGCTGCGCGACATCGTGACCACGGCCCACGACCGCGGATACCGAGTGCGCTTCTGGGCCACGCCGGACCAGCCCGGACCCGCCCGCGAGCGGCTGTGGGCCAAGCTCGTCGCGCTCGGCGTCGACCAGGTCAACACCGACGACCTCGACGCGCTGGAGCGCTCGCTGACTCCCTGACGAGGGATGTCCCGCGACACGCACCGACGGTGTCGCGGGACATCGCTGTGGTGCCCCAGGCGCGAGTCGAACGCGCGACCTTTCGCTTAGGAGGCGGCTGCTCTAACGCATGCACCCCCGGCGTGAGGAAGCGAGCATGGGGTTCCCGACTGAGCGTGAGAACCGCCCTAACCTGCTATTACGCCCGTCTTTTAGATATGTCGAAGAGCCGCGCTCAGGTCCGGCTGTGGACGGCGAAGAACGGTGGATTTCGGCTGTCCGGGGGAATGCCGGGGGAAGTTCGACCGGTTCCTGGTGTGCGTGTCGGCGAGTTGGCCCGAACTCGCCTTTGTGGTCATGGCTCTCCAATACCCGTCGTCGATGCATCGGGTGCGAGGCATGGGGAGGGGGAGTTGTCCGGGGTGTCACATGCCCGTAGCAGGAATGGAGGCCTGGCCCTGGTCCGGCCCGGAGAGCGGGTCGGTTGAGGCCGGCACGAGACGGGCCGAGGAGCGGCTCATCGCCGCCCGCGCACGTCAACCAGTGGAGCCGCTCCGAGGACCTGCGGCCGCCGTCGACGACGCGTCGTCCGTCATCCCGGGCTCGTGATGATCCCGGCCAGCCGTTCGGGGGCCAGCAGCATGGCGGCCTCCTCGTCGGTCAGCATGCCGGTCGCGACGGCCAGCTCGCGCACGGTTCCATGTCCGGCCAGCGCCTTCTTGGCGATGGCGGCGGAGGCCGCGTAGCCGAGGGCGGGGGTGAGGGCGGTGGCCAGGCCGACGCTTGCGGCCGAGAGGGCGGTGAGCCGGTCGGTGTCGACCTCGATGTCGCGCACGCAGAGCCGGTCGAGCCGGTCGAAGGCGGCAGTCATCCACTCGATCGCCTGCAGCAGGTGGTGGGCCATCACGGGCTCGAACGCGTTCAGCTGCAGCTGACCGCCCTCGGCCGCCATCGTGACCACCGCGTCCACCCCGACGACCGAGAAGGCCACCTGGTTCACCATCTCGGGGATCACGGGGTTGATCTTGCCGGGCATGATGCTCGATCCGGCCTGGCGCGGTGGAAGACGCAGTTCGCCGAAGCCGGCTTGTGGCCCGGAGGCCAGCAGGCGCAGGTCGTTGCAGATCTTCGAGACCTTCACGGCGGTGCGCTTGAGCACCCCCGAGAGGTGGAGGAAGACGCCGGTGTCGGACGTGGCCTCGATCAGGTTGCCGGCGGTGACCAGGGGAAGCCCGGTGAGGTCGCGCAGGTGGGCGCACACCTGCCGGGCGTAGTCACGTGGTGCGGCGATGCCGGTGCCGATCGCGGTCGCGCCCAGGTTGATCTCGCACAGCAGCGGGCGAGCCGCCTCGAGCCGTGCCAGCTCCTCGGCGACGGTCACCGACCAACCGAGGAACTCCTGGCCCACCGTCATCGGCACGGCCTCCTGCAGCTGCGTCCTCCCCAGCTTCGGTACGCCGGCGAACGCGCGACCGCGGTCGGCGAACGACTCGCTGAGCTGGCGCACCGCCTCGGTGAGCGGGCCGAGCGAGTCGAGCAGCGCGATCTTGACCGCGGTCGGATAGACGTCGTTGGTGCTCTGGCTGCGGTTCACGTGGTCCAGCGCGTCGATCATCGGGTCGCCCGGCCCGCGGCCCAGCAGCGCGAGGGCGCGGTGGGCGATGACCTCGTTGGCGTTCATGTTCGTCGAGGTCCCCGCGCCGCCCTGCAGGACGTCCACCACGAACTCGTCGTCGAGGTCGCCGATCCTCACCTCGAGGCACGCGCGCTCGATCGCGTCGTACGCCTCGTCGGTGAGCAGACCGAGGTCGTGGTTCGTGCGGGCCGCGGCCTGCTTCACCGAGCCGAGGGCCGAGACCAGGAAGCGGTGGCGGCCCACCGGGATCCCGGTGATGTCGAAGTTCGCGACGGCCCGTGCGGTGTGGGCGCCCCACAGCACCTCGGCGGGCACCTCCACCTCGCCGAGCGAGTCGCGATCGATGCGGGTGCTCATGACACGTCCTCCTGCCGCGCGGACCGTTCGAGCGCGACGTCGATTCCGGTCCACGCGAGCGCCGTGGCGCCGTCGAGGATCGCCCGATCGGCGGCGACTCCGACGCAGCGCGCGGCGAACTCCTCCTGGTGGTTCAGGGCGGGCATCGAGTCGATGCCGATGTAGGGGTGGATCGCTGGGACGACCCGGGAGACGTTGCCCATGTCGGTCGATGCGCGGTTCATCCGACTGGCCAAGCCGGGCTCGGCGAAGACCCGACCCAGTGCTTCGGCGTTCTCGCGATAGCGGGCCAACGCCCACTCGTCGCCGCGGAAGTCGGTGTACGGCTGGCTCTCCGGCTCGATCTCGAGATCGCAACCAGTCGCCAGCGCGCCGGCCTCGAAGCACCGACGCACACGCTCCTCGGTCTGGGCGAGCTCCTCCATTGTCTCGGCGCGGACGTACCAACGGCCCTCGGTGCGCCCGGGGATGGCGTTGGGTGCCTCGCCCCCGAGGGTGACCACGCCGTGGACGCGCACGCTGTGGGGCAGTTGTTGGCGCAACAGCGCGATCGCGACCTCGGAGATGGTGAACGCGTCCGCGGCGTTGACCCCGCGCTCGGGATAGGCCGCCGCGTGCGCGGCCTTGCCCCAGAAGCGGACGCGCGAGTGCGTGACCGCGAACGGGCGCGCCTCGGCGACGTCGACCGGAGCGGGGTGCGCCATCATCGCTAGGTCGAGCCCCGCGAACGCACCGCGGTCGAGCAGCTCGATCTTGCCGCCGCCACCCTCCTCGGCCGGCGTGCCGTACACCTCGACGGTGAGGCCCAGCTCGTCGGCGACCTCGGCCAGCGCTGCGCCCGCTCCGACCGCGATGGCGCTGATCAGGTTGTGTCCGCACGCGTGCCCGAGGCCGGGGAGGGCGTCGTACTCCGCGCAGATCCCGATCCGCACGGGCCCGTTGCCGGCCGTGGCGAGGAAGGCGGTCTCGAGCCCGAGGTAGGAGTTGGTGACCTCAAAGCCCACGGCGGACAGGGCCCGCGCCACCCGCCGGCAGGAGCGGTGCTCCTGCCAGGCGGACTCGGGGTCGGCGTGCAGCTCCTCCGACAACGCGACCAGGTCGGGATGGACCGAGCGCACGACCTTTTCGGCCCTCGCCTTCAGGTCAGCCGCGCGGCCGCCCGGCTGGTCACTCGTCACCGGGCACTCCGTAGGACGGCGCGCCGGCCGGGTCGAGCGCCCGCGTCACGTAGTCGCGGGCCTGGGGCTTCCAGACGCCCCACGCTTCGACCAGCGACGGCACCGGCTCCTCGGCCCAGTCGACCCGCAGGTCGGTGACCGGCCACGGCACCTCGTCGACCACGAGCATCCCGCAGGAGTGCACGGGGCCCTCCTCGCCACCGGCCGTCTCGCCCGCGATCAGCGCGGCGATCAGGCGGTCGCCCAGGTCGGCCTCGGTGTCGGCCTCGAAGGCGGCGACCATCGCCGCCGGCACGCCGGGGTCGCTGAGCAAGTTGCCCGCAGCCGAGACGTTGGTCGCGGTGGCGGTGCGGTGCGTGCCGAGCGTGTGTACGCCGGAGTGCACCGCGGTGCGGCCCCGCGCGTCGACGACCGACAGCTGGCGGTACTCCGGGAAGGTCGCCCCTGCGAGCACGTGGGCCAGTGCCGCCCCGGCGTCGAGCCCGGACTCCAGGGCGTCGAGCACCTGGGGTCCGAGCGAGGGGTCGGTGACGTTCTGCGTGCACACCGCACCGACGCCCGCCCGCGCCCAGGCGCAGCGGGAGGCCACGCTCGGGCTGGAGGAGGTGACGATCGCGCCGAGCTGCCCGGTCCGGGAGCAACGGCCGACGAGAGAGAAGGTCATCTCCTCACTTCCCGTCGATCGTCTTGATGTCCGCCGAGACCTTGAACAGCTCGGTCGCGGGCGCGAAGTCGTAGTTGTTGTAGACCGCGAGCAGGTGGGAGAACGGGGGCGACTGCGCGAACAGCTGGAAGGTGAGGCGGTGCGTCGCGTAGTCGGAGTTGAGGAGGTCCCGACCCCAGGCCAGCAGCTTGCGGCGCTCCTCGGCCTCGACGTCGCCGACCGCGAAGTACTTGTTGAGCCACGGAGCGGTGTCGGGGTTGGCGAACTGCGAGGCGCTCGGGGTGAGGCTGATCTGGCAGCCGGCGAGGTCGCGGGCCAGGTGCATGATGCGAGGCAGGTTCTCGCAGGCGAACACGCGGCCGGCGTACATCGTCGACTGGTGCGGCATCAGCAGGCCGCCCGGGCTGGTCTCGGCGAGCTCGATCGCGGCGACGAGGAAGGCGTTGATCCCCTCGCGGTAGGCAGCGATCTCGGCGATCTTCTCGCGCACGCCCTGGTGCATCTTGGTGCCGGTCTGCCGGGCGCCTGCGTGGGCGAAGCCGAGGATGTAGTCGGCCCACCGCAGGTGCCTCATGATGAACGGGAAGATGCTGTAGCGGTGCAGCGTCGAGCGGATGAACGCCGCGGCCTCGATGTGCTGGTGGAAGAAGACGTTCTCCCAGGGGATCAGCACGTCGTCGAAGACGATCATCGTGTCGACCTCGTCGACCCTGCTCGCCAGCGGGTAGTCCTCAGCCGAACCCTTGCCCGCGAACCCGGAGCGACAGATGTGCTTGATGTCGGGCGAGCTCATGTCGGCCAGGAAGCCGACGGCGTAGTCGGAGACCTTGTCGGTCTTCCAATCGGCGATCGTGGGTTTGACGAAGGCCTGGTTCGAGTACGCCGCAGCGGTCTCGAACTTCGCACCGCGCACCACGATGCCGTTGTCGTTCTCGGCGATCACGCGCAGCAGCACGTCGGGGTCCTGGTCCTGCGGGTAGCGGGAGCGGTCGCCCTTCGGGTCGGTGTTGGCGGAGACGTGGAAGGGGTCCTGCAGGGTCGCGCGGCGGATGTGGGTCTTGATGTTCTGGCTGTAGGCCGGGTTGATCGCGTTGAGCACGTCCTGGCCGTCGAACAGTGACCACATCTCCCCAACGGTTTCGTCCCCGACGCGGGTGACCACGCCGCGGGCCATGTCGAGGGTGGCCTCGACGCCGGCCCGCTTCTGGTGCCAGTCCGCCTTGGTCATCGGGGGCTTGGAGCCGATCGCGCAGGTCTCGCCGGTCTCGGTGTCGACGTAGGTCATGACGTCGCGGGTGTCCTCCTCGTGGGCGAGGTCGTAGATGCCGGCGCGCACGTCGATGATCGGCTTGAACGCCGGGTGGGTGGTGACGTCGTCGACCTTCTCGCCGTCGATCCAGACCTGCCGGCCGTCACGGATCGATTCGCGGTACTCGTTGCCGGTCCTGATCATCTGGTGCTCCTTGGAAGGTGGTGGGGCGGGACTTGCTCGTAGCGTCGCCCGCCCCAGCGTTTCTTGTAAAACAGATCTTTTACGCACCATTCATCTGAAAATCAGATGTCTTGGTTCGTGAGGGTCAGCGACACCAGGTCCGCGCGGCGGCCTCGTAGACGTCGACGATCTCGGCGTACTTGTCGAGCTCGACCCACTCGTCGGCCCAGCTGTACGGCGGCGTGCCGGGGCCGATGTTGACCGCCGGGATGCCGAAGTCGCGCATGACGACCATGTCGGTCCAGAACTGGATGCCCTTGAACTGCGCCTGCTGCACACCGACCGTGTCGACGGCCCCGGCGACGGTGCGCACGAGGGCGTCGTCCTTGCTGATGTCGTAGGGGAAGCGCGGGCCCGACAACCAGTGCTCACTGAAGTCCACCACCGCTTCGATGCGCGGGTCGACGTCCTTCTTGAGCTCGGCGATCATCGCCTCCGCCTGCTGGCGCACTTCGTAGGGGTCCTGCGACGGGAGCAGCCTGATGTCGACGGTCACTTCGCACCGGTCGGGGACCTGGTTGTGCTTCGTCCCACCGCGGATGGTGCCGATGTTCAGGATCGGACCTCCGGGCAGCTCCGGGTGGGGCACGTAGGGCATGTCCTGCTCGAAGCGACGCAGGCCCGCGAGGATCGGCTCCATCGTCTCGATGGCGTTGAGGCCGAGTTCCTTGCCCGAGGTGTGCGCCTGCTTGCCGAGCGTCGTGATCTTCAGGTATGCCGCTCCGCGGTGCACCGTGCCGATGGTGTTGTCGGTCGGTTCGCCGCAGATGGCTGCGTCGGCGGTGAAGCCCGACTCCAGCAGCGAACGCGTGCCCACGCCTCCCTCGAAGTGGCAGGAGACTCCGTGGAAGACGACGTCGCCACGTGGTCGCTCGCCGGACTCGATGATGCGGCGCAGCACGGAGAGGCCGGCCGTGGTCGCGGCCTTCATGTCAGCGATGCCCCCGCCGTAGACCTTGCCGTCCTCCAGGGTCGGCTGGAACGGGTGTCGCTCCCAGTCGGGCGACATCTCGTAGATGTCGAGGTGGCCGTTGAGGATGAGCGACGTGCCGCCGCCGGTGCCACGGAGCCGGCCGCCGACACTCGGGCGGCCGGGCATCGACTCGACCAGTGCGACGTCGTCCACGCCCCACGAGCGCAGCTGGTCGGCGATGAACTCGGCGAGCTCCGCCTCCCGGCCCCAGGTCGAGTCGATGCTGAGGACCTCGTTGAGGAGGTCGAGTTCTGTGGAGCTGTTCACCGTGGCATGCCTCTTTCGTCTCTCTCGTGCGTCCGCGCCGGATGCCGTGCATCCACCCTGTGCGAGCCCTAGACTTTTGTGAAACAGAAAGAAACGAACGCAAGCATTGGAGAAGTCGATGGCTAGCCTGACCCTGCGCCAGCTCGAGTACTTCGTCGCCTCGGCGGAGCTCGGCAGCATGACCGCGGCAGCCGAGCACGTGCACCTGTCGCAGTCGGCCATCTCCACCGCGCTCGCCGACCTCGAGCGCACACTCGGCGTGCAGCTGCTGATCCGGCAGGCGCGCGGGCTGTCGCTCACGCCCGCCGGTGTGCGGGTGCTGGCGGACGCGCGTCGCCTCATCGGCGGGGTGGAGGACCTGCACGCCAGCGCCCGCGAGATCGGGGAGTCGTTGACCGGGAGCCTGCGGGTGGGCTGCTACAGCACCCTCGCCCCGATCCTGATGCCGCGGATCATCGCCGCCTTCGTCGAGGAGCACCCCGCCGTCGAGCTCGACGTGCTGGAGGGCTCGCACGCCTTCCTCTACGACCAGTTGAAGACGGGGGGCTGTGAGCTCGCACTGATGTACGACTACGCCCTCGCGGACGGACGCGCCGCCATCGACCTGACCACGCGCACCATCTCCTCGGCGCCGCCGCACCTGTTGCTGCCGGCCGACCACCGCCTGGCCAAGAGGAAGAAGATCCGGCTCAAGGAGCTGGCCCCCGAGCCGTTCATCCTGTTCGACTTGAAGCCGGGCGGGGAGTACTTCCTCGACATCTTCAAGCGACTGGGCCTGGAGCCGCAGGTGCGGTTGCGCACCCAGAGCTTCGAGATGGTGCGCTCGTTGGTCGCGCGGGGGCTCGGCTACTCGATGCTGACCCAGCAGACCGCCATCGACACCAGCTATGAGGGGTTCGGCTTCGTGGTCCGGCCGCTGGCGGACCAGCTGCCTGCCCTCAACGTGCAGGTGGCCCAGCTCGCCGCGACGCGGCCGACGCGGCGAGCTGTGGCCTTTGCCAGTCAGTGCATCACGTCGTGGCAGTGACCGCGGGGCTGACGACCTCACCGCTGACGCTGCGGAGGAAGCGCTGCAGCCGAGCGTCGTGGGCGGCGAAGAGGTCCTCCGGTGGACCCTGCGTGAGCACCCCGCCGTCCTCCATGAACACGACCCAGTCGGCCACGTCGCGCGCCAGGCGCATCTCGTGGGTGACGACCACCATGGTCATGCCCTCGTCGGCCAGCTCGGAGATCACCTCGAGCACCTCGCCGACGAGCTCGGGGTCGAGCGCGGAGGTGGGCTCGTCGAAGAGCATCACCTTGGGCCGCATCGCCAGCGCCCGGGCGATCGCGACGCGCTGCTGCTGACCGCCGGAGAGCTGGTGGGGGTACTTGCGGGCGTGGGACTTCAGCCCGACCTTCTCCAGCAGCTCGAGACCGAGCTCCTCGGCCTCGGCGCCCTTGACCCTGCCCAGTGCGACCGGAGCCAGGGTGACGTTCTCCAGCACCGACCTGTGCGGGAAGAGGTTGAACCGCTGGAACACCATGCCGACGTCCTGCCGCTGCCGAGCGACCTCGCCGTCGCGTGCCGGCACGAGCTGGCCGTTGGTGCCGTGGCGGTAGCCGATCGGCACGCCGTTGACGCTGACCACACCGGCGTCGATGTCCTCGAGGTGGTTCATGGTGCGCACCAACGTGGTCTTGCCCGAGCCGGACGGGCCGATCACCACGACGACCTCACCCTCGTGCACCTCGAGGTCGACCCCCTTGAGCACCTGGTGGTCGTCGAACGCCTTGCAGACCTTGTCGACCGCGACCACCACCGCTCCGCTGTGCGGCTTGCGGGGCCGGTGGCGGGGGACACGCGCCAGGTCGGAGGCCGGGCCGGTGTCGACCACGCTCTTGCGCCGGCGCACGTCGAGCTTGCGCTCGAGCAGACCGCGAAGCTGGTCGAAGACGGTCACGAGCACGACGTAGTAGATGGCGACCGCGGCCATGGTCTCGAGCACGAGGAAGTTCTGCGTGTAGAGGCGCTGGCCCTCGAGCAGGATCTCGCCGAGGCTGATCGCGCTGGCCAGCGAGGTCAGCTTGAGGATCGTCACGAACTCGTTGCCGAGCGACGGCAGGGCGATGCGGAAGGCCTGGGGCACCACGACGAGGCGCTGCACCCGGGTGTAGGTCAGGCCGAGCGCCCGCGCTGCCTCACGCTGGTCGGGGCCGACCGACAACAGGCCGCCGCGGTGGATCTCGGCCATGTAGGCCGCCTCGTTGAGCACCATGGCGATGAGTGCCGCACGGAAGGCTGACCCCAGGACGTCCTGCAACGAGGGCACCACTTGCGGGAGGTTGTAGACGAAGATCAGCAACACCAGCAGGGGAAGGCTGCGGAAGAACCAGACATAGAGTCCGGCGACCGCGCGCACCCAGCGTGAGCGTGACTCGCGCAGCAGCGCGAGCACGACGCCGGCGAGGTTGGAGATCACCCACACGAGAACGCTCAGCAGGACGACCACGCCGCTGGCTCGCCAGAGGTCATGGTTGGCGAACAGCCCGAACATGTAGTTCCAGTCGAAGGTCATCGCGTCACCTCTTCATGGACTCGGCCAGCACCGCGTCGTCGACCGGCTCGAGGTTGTAGCGCTCCAGCAGGGCGTCGTACTCGCCCGAGGCCTGCATCTTCTCGAGCGCCTCGGTGAGCGCGTTGGCGAGCTTGTCGTTGCCCTTCTTGACGCCCAGGCCGACCGCGACGGGGTAGACCAGCTCGGTGCTGCTCAGCTGGAGGCGACCGTTGGAGGAGTCCACCGCCGACTTGGCCACGGCCCCGTCTGTCATCTGCGCATCCACCTGCCCCGACAGCAGCGCCTGGGTGGCCTCGGGGTCGGTCGGGAACTCCTTGACCGTGATGCCGTCCTTGCCGGCCTCCTTGCACGTGTCGCTCTCGGGGCCGTTCATGGTCTTGGCGATCACGGTGGCGGTTACCACGGCGACGGTCTTGCCACAGAGGTCCGCGGGCGAGGCCAGCGGCTCGGCGCCCTCCTTGACGATGATCGAGTTCCCCGTCTGGAAGTACGGGACGAAGTCGACCTCCTTGGCACGCTCGCCGGAGATGTAGAGGGTGGAGGCGATCATGTCGTACCGGCCGGCCTTGACGCCCGCGATGATCTGGGCGAAGCGGGTGTCGAGGTATTCCGGCTCCACCCCCATCTCCTCGCCGAGGGCGTCGACGAACTCGACGTCGAAGCCGGCGGGCTTGCCGTCCACCGTGGTGTCGTACGGCGGGTAGGTCAGGTCAGTGCCGACCTTCAGGTGGCCGACCTCGGAGGTGCCCAGCTTGCTGTTACTGGCGTCGCTGGGGCCGCCGCATGCGGACAGTGGCAGCACGAGGGCCACGGCAGCAACGGCCAGGCCGGTGATCGGGCGGATCCGGTGGTGCGGGTTCATTGCTCTCCTCGGCGGAAGCCAGACGGGCAGCTGGACGACCTGGGTTTCGGGGCTGGGATAGCGTTGAGCATGGGTGACCCGAGGCCCGATGAAAAACAGATTCCGTCTCTGCCAGCCACAAGAAATTCTCATGTCAGGCTGCCCGCCGAGCGTTGACCCGCTCCTGAGAGTCGGTGCTGTACGAGGGGTGTGACGGGTGCCGTCCCGCAACGGTCGACCAAGGCGATCATCGCTGCTGAGGTGGTTCCGAGGAGGTGCCGCCCAGCCACTGGACTGCCCGGCGGGCCGGTCCGTCAGCGCCCGCGGCTCCGCAGCAGCGCGGCAATCTCGACGTTTTCGCTCGTCACCATCCAGCAGCCGTCAATCGGCTCACCAGCAGCGGTCAAGTTCTCGGGGGCACCGAGTGCATCCACCGGCGGCGTGCGCTCCAGGCGGTGACCGTCGCCAGCGCCGACCTCGTTCATCAAAAGACGACCGTCGGTGAGCCTGCTCGGGATGTGGTGTCAGAGCCGAGGGCCAGGTGGCGCCGTCGGCCATGCTCAGACGCTGGCCTGGTGTCGCGCGGGACTTCATGAAGCAAGCGCGGACCTCTCCAGTCGCGCTGTGCCCGACTCCAGGCCTCCGCGCATTTTGGCCCGTCACGGTGCATGAGCTCGGGTCCTCCTTGACGGCGTGGCCCGGGTCTTGAGCTAGACGGTTCCGGCGGTCCTCGACAGTGCCGTCGCCTCAGCTGTAGCGGACCGCTCGACGACGCGATGTGAAGCCCCACAGATCAATGCCTGCTTCCAGCGCCAGCTTTGAGGCGAGACTCGTAGGCGCGCCCACAGCGACGATGGCCCCGATGCCGCTCGCGGCGGCCTTCTGTACGAGCTCGAACCCGACCCGACCGCTGAGCACCAGGCATGCCGCAGACGGATGCTCGCCGGCCAGTACGCGCGATCCAACGACCTTGTCGACGGCGTTGTGTCGTCCTACGTCCTCCCGCACGACGTGCAGGTTTCCGTTGTCGTCTGCCAGGCCTGCGGCATGGACCCCACCCGTCTTGCCGAACAGGCTTTGATGCTCGCGTAGGGCGTCGGGCAGGTGCCGAACCACATGGGCGTCGGGTCTGGGTCCGGGCCACGGCGCAGATGAACGGGTGTGCAGAGCGTCGTCGACGCTGTCCTTGCCGCATACCCCGCATCCTGATGCGCCTGCGGAAGCAGCTCTGTGTCGATCGGGGACTGGGATGGGTGCGGCCATGGTGACGGTGACAACGTTGAATCGCTGGTCTGGGAGCAGGTCGTCCTCGGTGCAGTAGGCAACCCGGGTGATCGCGCCCGGGTCGGCGAGACCCTCATTGGTCAGCCACCCGGCCGCGAGCTCGAAGTCGTGACCCGGCGTCCGCATGGTCACCCAGGCGCGCGTCGGCCGCAGGCCCGGAGCTTCCACGCGAATTTCGAGCGGCTCCTCGGTGATGAGTCGGTCTTCACGCGGGTGCTGGCTCGTGCCGTGACTCTCACGGGGCTGGTGGTCTTCTGCACGGTGCTCGACGACCCGGGTCCGAACCGTGGGACCTGGCCGCCCGCCGCGATGTGATGTCACCCGCGGACCATAGTGGCGAGCCGGGCATGCAGCGCGGGAGTCCCACGTCGCCATGCGACGCGTAGGGCGCTGCGGCACCGGGTCGGGGAAGAGCGCAGCGCGTACGTCGTGGACCTCACGTGCCGGAGTCGCATTCCTCCTGCAACTTGCCTATGGTCCGGGCATGCACGACTTCATGGCCATGCGAGCAACCGCGCTGTCCGAGCGCGGCGTGCTGTCGTGGAGTGACGTGTCGAACGCGGACTGCGTGACCCGCTTTCGGGTCCCGACGGGAGCCGCCCTCCTCGCCCTCGAGCTGAGCGAGGAGGCTCGCGGCGCTCGCGGCCTTGATGTCCTTCGCCGCAGCGTTGACCGCGCGCCGCCAGTCTCTTCCTGATCTTCGATCCCTCGCGGCGGGCGACATCAACCGTCCTCTGCTCCACACCTCGCGACCCACCGCCACTGGCGTCCCACCTGCGTCCCACCTGCGCCACGCCTTGCGCGCCCGGCGCACTTCGCCTGCGCGCCAACCACGGCGCAGGCTCAGGTTGGACGCTCTCGGGCACGGCCGTCGCGAACCCTGACTCAAGGAAGCGCACCACCGATGCACACGCACACCTACGCCTACCAGCTCCGCAAGAGCCCCGCTGAGACATCGACGACCACCCCCGCGCACGGCCAACGCGTGCGGGATGAACGGACACAACAGTCGCACCACGAGGACCGGCCGACCTTGGCTGCCATCCTCGACGACGTCGAAGCAGCACGCGAAGCGCAGCTGCGATCCATCGGCGGCACGACGGACGACCTCGTCACCCTTGCCTACCGCGACGCGGTCCTCCGCATCCTTTCCGAGGTGCGCACCGCTCGCAGCCGCCTCGACGACGGAACCTACGGCATCTGTACGGGTTGCCACGGCCGTGTGGGGGACGAGCGTCTCGAAGCCCTCCCCTGGGCCACCCAGTGCACGCGCTGCGCGAACCGTCGGTATTACGAGCTGCCGACCAGCTGATGTGCGCGGCGAGCAGAAGGAGGCCAGTCATGAACCCATCGGCCCTTCCCGAGGTCGACCGCAGTCGTATGCCGCGATCACCTGTCGCGGCATGGCTGTTTCTCTGTCTGGTGGGCGCGGTTGTGGTGGCGCTCGGAGTGGCTGTCAGGGGAAATATCCCAGCGCAGGTCGCCGTCGCGTGTGTGGCACCGCTGCTCGCCAGCGGGCTCATGCAGGCGATAGGTAGCTCCTGTGGCGCCGGGCTCCGACGAGACAGGAGCCGAGCCTGAGGGGTCAGTTCTCAGGCTGTGGGAACGGACCTGCACTGCGCTCGACGCGTCCACTACGGTCCGTCCCATGTCATCGTGGCGATCTGCATGGAGGCGACACTTCAGCGCAACGACGCTGCGGTACCGCACGTGGTGCGCGGAACAGCGACGCCGAGATGCCGATTGTCAGCACGACGGCTCGTTCCCGATGTGCCTGCACTGTGCCTCGGTCGGGCTCTTCTAGGACGACTGAATCTGGGTGCTCGCCTCGTCCAGCGCGTGCATGGCGTCGTCGTACCCGGTCATCAGGTGGTGCGCCGTCAGATCCAACAGCTTGGACTCGCTGCCCTCGGCGGCAGCCGCCAGCAACTCGCGGTGCTCGTCGATCATGGCCTCGCTGCTGCCCGCCTCGAGGAGATAGGAGCGGGTGATACGACGGTTGACCGGATGGTCCCAGAGGGTGTCGAGCATCTTGAGCAGCACGTGGTTGTCACACGGCTCGACGAGGGTGCGGTGGAACTGGCGGTTGAGGTCGAACTGCACGACAGCGTCCTGGGGATCGGCGGCCGCCATCTCTTCGATGAGCGCCGCAAGTCGCGCCAGCACTGCCGTGCCGTGATGACCACACGCCAGCCGGGTTGCCTCCACCTCGAGCAGCCTGCGCACCTGGTAGATCTCGCGGACCTCGCGCGTCGAGAGCCCGTTCACCAAGTAGCCCCGGCCTGGGTTCCACGTAACCAGGCCCTCATGAGCGAGTCGGTTCAGTGCGTCTCTGACCGGCGTCCGTGAGACGCCGAGTGATTCAGCGACCTGCTCCTGAACCAGCTGGACGTCCTCAGCCAGCTCGCCAGTGACGATCAGGTCCCGTAACTGCTCATACACCCGCACGGGCAGGGGACGTGGGTCGCGGCGCGACTTTTCTAGCGGACGCAAGGGCCCTCCTTCATTGCAGGTGCCCACCGTATCGGTCACAGAACTTGACGCTGGGCTCTTGGCAAGCAATGTACTCACTGTATACATTGCATCCAATGTCGTGAGAGGAGTCACATGTACGTCCTGAACACCTGGTACGTCGCAGCCTGGTCGCACGAGATCGACCGGACGCCGCAGCGCCGCGTCATCTGCGAAACCCCCACCGTCCTTTTCCGCACCAAGGCAGGCAAGGTCGTCGCGCTCGCCGACAGGTGCGCCCACCGGGCCTACCCGCTCTCATCGGGTCGTCTGGTCGAGGACAGCATCGAGTGTGGCTACCACGGCTTCGCCTACGGTCCGGACGGGCTGTGTACCCGCGTGCCGGCCCAGCCCGAGGTGCCGACCCGCGCCAAGGTGTCGTCCTACGCAACGGTCGAGAAGGACGGCTGGATCTGGATCTGGGTCGGTGACCAGACCCTCGCGGACGCGGACCTCGTGCCCGACACGCACTGGATGAACGACTCGGAGTGGGCAACCGTGACGCACACGGTGCTGTTCGAGTGCCGACACGACCTCATCCACGACAACCTGCTCGACCTGACACACGAGTCGTTCCTGCACCAGACCACGGTCGGGGACGATTACATCTACGAGCACGGCATCACGGTGGAGGTCGACGGAGACGTCGTGACGGTCGACCGCCTCATGCCGGGAGTCGAAGCGCCGCCCCTGTATGCGCGAACCATGGAAACCGAAGGGCTCTACGACCGGTTCCACGCCACCGAATTCCACGTCCCGAGCTACCACGTCCTGCACTCCGGCATCACTGGCGAAGGACGACCTCGCGAAGAGGGATACCTGATCAAGGTCCTCAACGGCATCACCCCGGTCGATGCCGATCACACCTGGTACTACTACGCCTTCAGTCGCAACTTCGGCGTGGACGCCGAATGGGCCACCAAGGAGCTCGAAGTCGGACTCGCGACCGTGCTCGAAGAGGACGCTGAAGCGCTTCGCCTGCAAGAGATCGGCATGAAGCAGCGACCGGACTCCGAGCACGACGTCCTCATCGGTCAGGACGCCGGCGTCGCCAAGGCTCGACGCCTGCTCCAGCACAAGCTCAAGCAGGAGGCGCCCTCCATCCAGCCCGACGCGGCGCCCCAACTGACGGCCCGACCCATCGCGGCCTCCTGACCACCCTCGAAAGGCTCATGATGAAACTGCGTTCCTCCCTGCCCGTCGCGTTGGTCGCGCTCACGCTCGCCGTGACCGGCTGTACCAATGCAGCTTCCGAGACGGCCCCCGCATCCAAGAGCACGGCTACCAGCGCTGAGGCCGCGAAGAAGGACGCCGACGCGGCGGCCCTTCTCCCCGCCGATGTCGCCGATGCGGGCGTCATCACGTTCGCCAGCGATGCCTCCTACGCACCGTTCGAGTATTTCGACGCCGACAACAAGACCATGATCGGCCTCGACATCGAGCTCACCGACGCTGTCGCACAGACGCTTGGTGTGGAGGCCGAGCACGTCAACGCGGGCTTCGACACGATCTTGCCGGGGCTGGCTGCCGGCAAGTACGACGCGGGCGCGTCGGCATTCAGCGTGACCGAGGAGCGGCTTGCCGCCGTCGACTTCGTGCCCTACGTGCAGATGGGCAGCGGCCTGGCCGTCGCCGAGGGGAATCCCCAAGGTCTGACCCTCGACGACCCGACGACCCTGTGCGGTCACACCGTGACCGCGCAGAAGGGTTCGATCCAGGGGATCGAGACCCTGCCGAAGCTGTCGAGCGAGTGTGAGGACGCGAACCTCGACGCGATTCGGATCCAGCTCTACCCGTCGCAGAACCAGGCGAACTTGGCACTGACGAGCGGGCGTGCCGACGCCGTGATGGCCGACAGTGGGCCGCTCGCATACGAAGGCCAGCAATCCAATGGCGCCTTCGAGCTCGCCGAGGGCACCGACTACGACCCGGTCCCATTGGGTCTCGCACTGCCGAACGACTCTGAACTGGGGGAGGCACTCGCTGCAGCCATGGCAGTGCTCGTCGAGAACGGAACGCTGGCAACGCTGTTCGAGAAGTGGGACCTGCCCGCCAGCGGCCTGCCTGAGTCGACAGACCTGGTCAAATGAGCATGACGACCACAAGCACGCGCGTGGAGGAGGACTTCTCTGACACCGATGCAGGCCTCACGGTCGTTCCCAAGAGACATCCTGGCCGGGTTCTCACTGCTGTCGCCATCGTCGTGCTGGGTGCATTGTTCGTGCGTTCGGTCTTCTCCAACGAACGTTTCGCCTGGGACGTCGTATGGCTCTACCTGCGCGACGTGTCCATTGGCCAGGGCTTGATCGTCACGCTCGAGCTGACGGCGTTGTGCATGCTCATCGGGGTTGTGCTGGGCATCGTCCTCGCCGTCATGCGGCTCTCGAGCAATCCTGTGGTGCGAGCGGGTGCCTACGCCTATGTGAGCTTCTTCCGCGGTACGCCCGTGTTGGTGCAGCTCCTGTTCTGGTACAACCTGGCAGCCCTCTACCCCAAGGTGACCTTCGGCCTGCCCTGGGTGTCGCTCGACGCGAACGCACTCATCACGCCGATGACGGCCGCCATCTTGGGTCTGGGGCTCAACCAGGCTGCGTACCAGTCGGAGATCGTCCGCGCGGGTGTCTTGTCGGTCGATCACGGGCAGGGAGAGGCGGCCGAGGCTCTCGGCCTGACGAAGCTCCAGACGATGCGACGCATCGTTCTGCCGCAGGCCATGCGCGTCATCATCCCGCCAACCGGCAACGAGACCATCGGGATGCTCAAATCGACCGCACTGGTCAGCGTGCTAGCCGTGCCCGACCTCCTGTACTCCGCCCAGATCATCTACTCGCGGAACTTCCTCACCATCCCGCTGCTCATCGTGGCGAGCATCTGGTACTTCGTCGTGACCACCGTTTTGACGGTCGGCCAGTTCTACATCGAGAGGTACTACGCCCGCGGCAACCACCGTCTGCCGCCTACCCCGATGCAGCAGCTCAGGCGGTTCGTCCGCATTCATTCCCCCTTGGCTACCCAGGAGACGACATGAGCGAAACGCTCCTTGACGTATCCGGACGTGACGCGATCACGAACGCGCAACCGATGGTGCGTGCCTCAAAGGTGCGCAAGTCGTTCGGTCGACTGGAGGTCCTGAAGTCCGTCGACCTGACCGTCGCCCCGGGTGAGGTCGTGTGCATGATCGGCCGCTCCGGCTCAGGCAAGAGCACCTTCCTACGCTGCATCAACCATCTCGAGCGGATCGACGGTGGCCGGCTGTGGGTCGACGGCGACATCGTCGGCTATCAGCAGCGAGGGAAGAAGCTCCATGAGCTGGCGCCACGCGAGGTCAGCCGGCGGCGCAGTGAGATCGGGATGGTGTTCCAGCACTTCAACCTCTTCCCGCACATGACGGTCCTGCAGAATCTGCTGGAGGCACCGCGTCGAGTCCTGCGTGAGCCCAAGCCCGTCGTCACCGAACGTGCCATGAGGCTGCTCGCCCAGGTAGGTCTGGCGGACAAGGCGACCGCCTACCCGCGCCACCTCTCCGGCGGCCAGCAACAGCGGGTCGCCATCGCCCGGGCACTGTGCATGCAACCCAAGTTGATGCTGTTCGACGAGCCGACGTCGGCACTGGACCCCGAGCTGATCGGGGAGGTCCTCGACGTGATGCGCGCGCTGGCCGACAGCGGCATGACGATGCTCGTGGTCACGCATGAGCTCGGATTCGCGCGCGACGTGGCCGATCGGGTGGTGTTCTTCGATGAAGGGCGAATCGTCGAGGACGGCCCCGCGGAGCAGGTCATCAACTCGCCCCAGCACCCCCGTACCCAGGCGTTCGTGAGTGCGGTGCGATGAGGCTCCTCCTGCGCGCCAACTCCCACCGCCCCGCGTGGGCGGGCGGCTCCATCGTCGGAGTGGAGGTTGCGGCATCGCCGGACACCCCCGCGCGGCCCGAGCCTTGGGCTTGGCACATCCGACTTCTGGACGACAGGGCTCCGCTGGACGTCGTGCACAGGCAACCGCAGCGTGACGTCGAGGAAACTCTCGACGACTCGAGCGACCGGCGGACGCACCGGCTGGCCCTGTCGGGCGGCAGGCACAAGGCCCTCGAGGTCGCGGTGGACCGGCGGCTCGTCGGCGCGTCCACCACACTCGTCCACGATGAAGAACTCGTCCTCGAGCGGCCCGAGGAAGAGCTTCTCGCTGTCGTGGTCTCTTCCGGCGCTGTCGTGGTGGAACGTCGCCACACCCTCGGTGTCGGCGACGCAGTCGTGCTCACGGGCGACGACCCGCTCGCGGTGAGCCTGTCCACTGCGCGCGGGGCAGCCGTCGTGGTCCGGCTTAACGCCCCTCATGGGCGCTCCGTCTCCTGGGTGCCCTAGCCGCCCCTGAAGCACACGAGGTCCTGAGGAGGATCGAATGACGAACAACGAGCAGCGACGACAGCTGCGGGTACACAGCATGACGTGGGAATCAGACGGCGTTCTCTCAGTGCAGTTGCGCGACCCGCTTGGTGCTGCTCTTCCGAGTTGGGACCCAGGCGCACACCTGGACCTGCTCCTGCCAGGGGGATTCACTCGGCAGTACTCCCTGTGCGGGGACCCGCAGGACAAGACCACGTGGAAGGTCGCAGTGCTGCGCGAGGAGCTCGGCCGCGGCGGCTCCAAAACAGTCCACGACCGTCTACGCACCGGTGAGCTGGTCGAGGTGGTCGGACCGCGCAACAACTTCGCCTTCGCTCCCGTCCAGCGCTACCGATTCATCGCCGGCGGCATCGGCATCACGCCCATCCTGCCCATGGTGGTTGCAGCTGAACGCGCTGGAGCGGAATGGTCCTTGACCTACGGCGGCCGAACTCGAACCTCCATGGCGTTCCTCGACCAGTTGGCCGAGTACGGCCCCCGCGTCACTCTTCACCCCCAGGACCAGCTCGGCCTCATGGATCTCTCCACCTTGGCGGAGCCAGAGGTCGACACCCTTGTGTACTGCTGCGGGCCAGAACCGCTGCTTGCTGCGGTGGAGGCGGCCTGCTCTGCATGGCCAGACGGATCGCTGCGGGTGGAGCGGTTCAAGGCGCGCGAGCACGTTGCGGACCCAGCAGGCGATGCCCCCTTCACCCTGGTGCTGGAGCGCAGCGGGGTCGAGGTGGAGGTCCCCGCCGGACTATCGGTTCTGGAGGCCATGGAGGCCGCCGGACTGTCCGCGGACAACTCCTGTCGCGAAGGCATCTGTGGCACCTGCGAGACGAAGGTCGTCGCGGGACTGCCTGACCATCGCGACAGCCTCTTGTCGGACTCAGAACGCGACGAGAACGCCACCATGATGATCTGCGTCGGCCGCGCGCTGAGCTCTCCCTTGATTCTGGATCTCTGACGAAGCTGTCGGCTCCGCGTCAGTCGTCTCGGAGTGCCGGGGTAGATGGACTCCGGGCTGGTAGCTGAACCCGAATCGAGCACCGCAACTACACCCAGATGACACGTTGGAGACATTCGATGCGAGACACGGGCGCTGATGGCCACGCCGGCGCGGACGCTCATGAGCCGAACGCTGCGAGAAATGCGCGCATCCCTGACAGCGATGTCCTGCGTTGGCCCCACTTCAGGTCTCCTGTGCCCGACCCTCCGGCGTGCGAGTGCGGTGAGGCGCTCAAGCGCTGTCCGGGGTGCCGGGAGCTGCGCTGTCTGTGGTGCGACCCGATCACATCTGACGACTGCCGCTGGGGCATCTAGCGCCTCGCGCCGCGCGCGGGTCGGATCAGCCGCCGGTGTGGAGCCGAGGCAAAGTCTCGTATTCGAGACAAGGACGTAGCCCAAGGGACTGTTTGTATCCACTGCATACGGATTGGATAATCGCATGACGAACGCACCGCAGATCTTGATCGGCGTGGGACCCGTGTCCTTCCCGGATGTCGTGGCGGTCGCCCGCCACGATGCACGCCTCACGCTGACCGATGAGGCCGTGGTTGCGATCGACCACGCTCGCAAGGTGGTCGATGAGCTCGCCGCGGACAGTACCCCTGTCTATGGAATCTCGACTGGGTTCGGCGCCCTGGCCACTCGGCACATCCCGACCGAGATGCGCGCCCAGCTGCAGCGGTCGCTGGTGCGCTCGCACGCGGCGGGCTCGGGGCCGGAGGTCGAGAGGGAGGTCGTGCGCGCGCTGATGCTGCTGCGTCTCTCGACGCTGGCGACGGGGCGCACCGGCGTACGTCGTGAGACCGCGCAGCTGATGGCGGACATGCTCAATGCCGGCATCACGCCGGTGGTGCGGGAGTACGGCTCGCTCGGTTGCTCGGGCGACCTGGCGCCGCTGTCGCACTGCGCGCTGGCGCTGATGGGTGAGGGCGAGGTGCGGGACGTGGACGGGACGCTGATGCCGGCCGCCGAGGCGCTCGCCGCGGCCGGGCTGGAGCCGGTCGAGCTGGTCGCGAAGGAGGGCCTGGCGCTCATCAACGGCACCGACGGCATGCTCGGGATGCTGGTCATGGCGATCACCGACCTGAGGATGCTGCTGCGCACCGCGGACGTCGCCGCGGCGATGAGCGTCGAGGGCCAGCTGGGCACCGACCGCGTCTTCGCGCCCGAGCTCCAGGCGATCCGCCCGCACCCGGGCCAGGCGCTGTCGGCGGCGAACCTGACCGCCCTGATGGCCGACTCCGCGATCGTCGCCTCGCACCGCACCGGGCCCGACAACTCGGTGGAGTGCAACAAGGTGCAGGACGCCTACTCGCTGCGCTGCTCGCCGCAGGTGCACGGCGCTGCGCGCGACACCGTCGAGCACGCCGCCACGGTGGCCGGGCGTGAGCTGGCCAGCGCGATCGACAACCCGGTGGTGCTGCCCGACGAGGGTCGTGTGGAGTCCAACGGCAACTTCCACGGTGCCCCGGTCGCCTACGTGCTGGACTTCCTCGCGATCGTCGCCGCGGACGTGGCCTCGATCAGCGAGCGGCGTACGGACCGGTTCCTCGACAAGGCGCGCAGCCACGGGCTGCCGCCGTTCCTGGCCGACGACCCGGGCGTGGACAGCGGCCACATGATCGCGCAGTACACCCAGGCCGCGATCGTGTCCGAGCTCAAGCGCCTCGCCGTGCCGGCGTCGGTGGACTCGATCCCCTCCAGCGCCATGCAGGAGGACCACGTGTCGATGGGTTGGAACGCGGCTCGCAAGCTGCGGACCTCGGTCGACGGGCTTGCCCGGGTGGTCGCCGTCGAGGTGCTGACCGCGGCGCGCGCGCTCGACCTGCGCGCCCCTCTGACGCCCTCGCCCGCCACGGGCGCCGTCGTCGGGCTGCTGCGCTCCTCCGGCATCGAGGGCCCCGGCCCCGACCGCCACCTCTCACCCGAGATCGAGATTGCAGTCTCGCTCGTGGCCAGCGGTGCAGTCCTCGAGGCGGCCCGCTCAGTCGTACCTGACCTGAAGTGAGCGTCATCGCATCTGCCCCACAGTCCCTGTTCCTGATCGGAGAACCGTCATGACCCAGCACACGTCCGCGAACCCGCGGCTCCCCATCCACGCAGCCACCGGTAAGGGCCTCACTGCGAAGTCGTGGCAGACCGAGGCGCCGCTGCGGATGCTGATGAACAACCTCGACCCGGACAACGCCGAGCGCCCCGAGGACCTCGTCGTCTACGGCGGCACCGGCAAGGCGGCGCGCAGCTGGGAGGCGTACGACGCCCTCGTCCGCACCCTGCGCGACCTCGAGGACGACGAGACGCTGCTCGTGCAGTCCGGCAAGCCGGTCGGCGTCATGCGCACCCACCAGTGGGCCCCGCGAGTCATCATCGCCAACTCCAACCTCGTCGGCGACTGGGCCAACTGGGAGGAGTTCCGGCGGCTCGAGGACCTCGGCCTGACGATGTACGGCCAGATGACCGCCGGCTCGTGGATCTACATCGGCACCCAGGGCATCCTGCAGGGCACCTTCGAGACCTTCGCTGCCGTGGCGGACAAGAAGTTCGGTGGGACGCTCGCCGGGACGATCACCCTCACCGCCGGCCTCGGCGGCATGGGCGGGGCGCAGCCCCTCGCGGTGACCATGAACGACGGCGTCGCGATCTGCATCGAGTGCGACCAGCAGCGCATCGACCGGCGTATCGAGCACCGCTACCTCGACGTCCAGGCGGACTCCCTCGCGCACGCTGTCGAGCTCGCCGTCGAGGCGCGTGACGCCCGACGGCCCCTGTCGATCGGTGTGCTCGGCAACGCCGCTGAGATCTTCCCCGCCCTGCTCGAACAAGACGCCCCCATTGACATCGTCACGGACCAGACCTCGGCGCACGACCCGTTGTTCTACCTGCCCGTAGGGGTGCCCTTCGAGGAGTGGCAGACCCAGCGTGAAGCGGATCCTGCTGCCTTCACGAAGGAGTCCCAGGCGTCCATGGCTGCCCACGTGCGAGCGATGGTGGAGTTCCAGGACCGCGGCGCCGAAGTCTTCGACTACGGCAACTCGATCCGCGACGAGGCCCGCAAGGGCGGCTACGACCGGGCCTTCGAGTTCCCCGGCTTCGTGCCGGCCTACATCCGGCCCCTCTTCTGCGAGGGCAAGGGCCCCTTCCGCTGGGCGGCACTGTCCGGCGACCCGGCAGACATCGCGGCCACCGACAAGGCAATCCTCGAGCTCTTCCCGGACAACGAGCGGCTCCACAAGTGGATCACCATGGCGGGGGAACGGGTCTCCTTCCAGGGACTCCCGGCCCGCATCTGCTGGCTTGGCTACGGCGAGCGTCACCTCGCCGGTCTGAAGTTCAACGAGATGGTGGCAAACGGCGAGCTGAAGGCGCCGATCGTCATCGGCCGCGACCACCTCGACTGCGGCTCCGTGGCCTCGCCCTACCGCGAGACCGAGGCGATGCTCGACGGGTCGGACGCCATCGCCGACTGGGCGCTGCTCAATGCGTTGGTCAACACGGCCTCCGGTGCCAGCTGGGTCTCTCTCCACCACGGAGGTGGTGTCGGGATGGGCCGCTCGATCCACGCCGGCCAGGTCACCGTCGCCGACGGCACCGAGCTGGCCGCGGAGAAGATCGAGCGCGTGCTCACCAACGACCCCGGCATGGGCGTCATCCGTCACGTCGACGCGGGCTACGACCGCGCGATGGAGGTCGCCGCCCAGCGTGACGTCCGTATCCCCATGACCGAGAGCTGACCGAGGGCGAGCTTTGATGACATTCGAGGAGATGTGGCGGGACCTGACCCCCGTAGGTCAGGCAGCCAGCAGCCGCGGCTACTTCCGGCAGCCGTTCACATCCGCTGAACGCGAGTGCGCCGCCTGGTTCGCGAGCCAGGCCGATGCCCGAGGGATGAGCCTCGAGGTGGATGGATTCGGCAACATGGTGGCGGTCTGGGGGCAAGGAGGCGAGACGGTCTTGACCGGGTCGCACCTCGACTCCGTCCTTGACGGCGGAGCATTCGACGGACCCCTCGGCATCGTGTCGGCGTTCGCGGCTGTCGACATCCTCCGAGCACGCGGCTTCGAGCCAGCGGGACGCATCGGTATCGCCGCATTCGTCGAAGAGGAAGGGTCGCGCTTCGGTATCGCCTGCCTCGGCTCGAGCCTGGCTGTCGGTGCCCTGTCAGTGGTCGAGGCCGAGGCGCTCGCTGATCGCGACGGGCGGCGCCTCGGGGACGTCTGGGCTGCGGCAGACCTCGACCCGACGGCGTCGTCGACCCTTCTCGACGGGGTCGCGTGCTTTGTGGAGCTGCATGTGGAGCAAGGACGACACCTCGTGGACCGGGATGAACCGGTCGCGCTCGCCAGCGAGATCTGGCCTCACGGCCGATACCGGTTCGACTTCAACGGCGAGGCCAACCACGCTGGCGCCACGCGGATGGAGGATCGGCACGACCCGATGCTCACCTACGCCGCGACCGTCCTCGCGGCCGAACAGCACGCGCGGTCCACTGCGGAGCGAGCCACGTTCGGACGGCTGAGCGTCGCCCCGAACGGCACCAACGCCGTACCCTCTCGGGTCACGGCGTGGCTCGACGCCCGAGGAGTCAGCGACGAGTCGCTGCTCAGGCTCGTCGACTCCATCGCCGACCAGGCGCAGCAGCGCGCCCGGCACGACGGAACCGTGGTGGATGTCCACCCAGAGTCGGTCTCGGAGGCAGTGGCGTTCTCCACCGAGCTCAACACCCGCATCAATGCGCACCACCAGTGGCCGGTCATCCCCACGCAGGCAGGGCACGACGCGGGCATCCTGGCCACGGCCGGCGTGCCCACGGCAATGCTCTTCGTCCGCAACCCCACCGGTGTTTCGCACTCTCCGGCCGAGCACGCTGAGATGGACGACTGCCTCGCCGGCGTCGCCGCGCTTGCCGACACCCTCGAGGAGCTGGCCCGTTGAGCAGCCCGGCACATCGGACCAGGTATCTCCTCGAACGAGCCCTGCTGCCCGACGGTGTGGCCGACGACGTCCTCGTCACCATCGCCGACGGGAGGATCATCGGTGTCGACGTGCGCGCGGGCGGTCAGCAGGCGGTGGCCACCAGGCTGCCCGGGCTGACGATTCCCGGCCTGGCGAACTGTCACAGTCATGCGTTCCACCGCGCGCTGCGCGGGCGAACGCAGCGAGAACGCGGGACCTTCTGGACCTGGCGCGAGCAGATGTACGGGCTGGCTGGGCGCCTGGATCCCGACTCCTACTACCAGCTTGCGTTCGCCACCTACCGCGAGATGGCCGCCTCGGGGATCACCACCGTGGGGGAGTTCCACTACCTCCACCACGCGCCGGACGGCACCCCGTACGCCGATCCCAATGCGATGGGCAATGCCCTGATCCGAGCTGCCCAGGCGGCCGGCGTGCGCATCACCCTTCTCGACGCCTGCTACCTGACGGCCGGCATCGGTCGCCCGCCGGTGGGCGTGCAGCGCCGATTCTCCGACGGTGACGCCGACGCGTGGGGACAGCGCCTGTCGCTCCTGTCCGACGAGACAGACGTGCGCATCGGCCGCGCGTTCCACTCGGTGAGGGCCGTGCCCCGTGAGCAGATGTACGCCGACTCCGACCGGCCGCTGCACGTGCATCTGTCCGAGCAGCGCGCAGAGAACGACGAGTGCCTCGCTGCATACGGGCAGACCCCCACTCAGCTGCTCACCGACGCTGGACTGATCGGTGCCCACACCACACTGGTGCACGCCACCCATCTCAGCTCCGATGACATCGGCCTCATCGCAGAACAGCGCGCGTTCGTCGACTTCTGCCCCACCACCGAACGTGACCTGGGCGACGGCATTGGTCCGAGCCGGCGCCTGCACGAAGAGGGTGCCCGACTCACGCTCGGGAGCGACAGCCACGCGGTCATCGACCCGTTCGAGGAGATGCGCGCCCTGGAGATGAACCACAGGCTCGCAACGGAGCAAAGGGGCCACTGGGCCGCTGATGAGCTGCTCCAGGCTGCCAGCGTCACCGGCCACGCGAGCCTCGGCTGGAGCGACGCCGGACTCATAGCGGTTGGACAGCGTGCCGATCTCGTCACCCTTGACACACACAGCATGCGGATGGCGGGTGCCGGCGACGATGTCCACGCCGTCGCGTTCGCTGCTGGCAGCGAGGACGTGACTCACGTCGTCGTTGACGGACGCGTCGTTGCGCGACGCGAGGACCGTCCCGAGATCGGTCACCAGCTCCGCGCCGCCATCAGCAGGTTGTGGTCATGACCAGCACCCTGATCACCGGCATCGGTCAACTTGTCGTCGACGCCTCTCGTCCACCTCTGCACGACGCGGCGCTGGTCGTCGACGACGGACGCGTCGCCTGGTACGGCCCACGCTCCGGGGCGCCCGCGAGCGACGACGTGGTCGACATCGCCGACCGGTGCATCATCCCTGGCTTCGTCGACAGCCACTCCCACCTCGTGTTCGCGGGGGACCGCAGCGCCGAGTTCGAGGCGCGCATGTCCGGCGAGTCATACACGGCCGGCGGAATCCGCAGCACCGTGAGCGCCACACGCGCCGCAACCGACGAGGAGCTGACGCGGCACGTGCAGCGGCTGGTGCAGGAGATGCGCCGCCAAGGCACGACCACCGTCGAGATCAAGAGTGGCTACGGACTCACGGTCGAGGACGAAGCGCGCAGCCTGCGAATCGCGCGCCAGTTCACCCCCGACACCACCTTCCTCGGCGCGCACGTCGTCCCCGGCGAGACCGACCCGGCCGAGTACGTCGCTCTCGTGACCGGGGCCATGCTGAGAGCTGCCGCCCCCCACGCCACGTGGATCGACGCGTTCTGCGAACGCGGCGCATTCGACGCCGACCAGGCGCGAACGGTGCTCGAGGCGGGACGTGCGGTGGGCCTGAAGGGCCGACTGCACGCCAACCAGCTCACCCAAGGTCCCGGCGTGCAGCTCGCGTGTGAGCTGGGTCTGGTCGCGGTCGACCACTGCACCTTCCTGTCCGACCCCGACGTCGATGCGCTCGCCCAGACTGGGACCATCGCGACACTCCTGCCCGGCGTCGAGTTCTCGACCCGACAACCGTGGCCCGACGCTCGTCGCCTCCTCGACGCTGGCGTCACCGTGGCGTTGGCCAGCGACTGCAACCCGGGATCGTGCTTCACCACCTCGCTGCCGTTCTGCATCGCACTGGCCGTGCGTGACATGGGAATGACTCCCGCCGAGGCGCTGTGGGCTGCCACAGCCGGAGGAGCCCGCGCGCTGGGACGCGACGACGGCGGCACCCTGGACGTCGGTGCACCAGCCGACTTCATCGTGCTGGACGCCCCGTCGTTCGTCCACCTCGCCTACCGCCCGGGTGTCCCCCTCGTCGCCCAGACGTGGGTGCAAGGTCACCGTGTCCATGACGCGACCTCGGCTCGCGACACCACCACCTCGAACGCCCAAACCCCGAGAGGCACCCACCATGGCTGATCTCGATGCGCTCGCGCGTGCTCTCAGCGAGCAGAGCACACTGATCACCGACCCTGACGTCGCTGAGTCCTACTCCCGCGACCAGGCGAACCTCGTCCGACCCGGACGGCCGATCGCGGTCCTGCTCGCCGGAAGCACCGCTGATGTGTCCGCAGCCTTGAAGTGGGCCCACGCCGAAGGTGTCCCCGTGGTCCCACGCGGCGCCGGCACGGGGCTCGCGGGTGGCGCCGCCGCCCTCGACCACTCACTGGTCGTCAGCACCACACGCATGACCTGCATCCACGAGATCTCGACCGAGGACCAGTTCGCGGTCGTCGATGCCGGCGTCATCACCCGCGACGTCGACCGCGCCGCTGCCGCAGTCGGACTGATGTACGCACCGGACCCCAGCAGCGTGGACATCTGCACCATCGGCGGCAACCTCGCGACCAACGCGGGAGGCCTGCGGTGCGTGAAGTACGGCGTCACCCGTGATGCCGTCCTCGAACTGGAGGTCGTGCTTGCAGACGGGCGCGTCATCACCACCGGTCATCGCACCGTCAAGGGTGTCACCGGCTATGACATGACCGGCTTGTTCGTCGGGTCCGAAGGCACCCTCGGAATCATCACGCGCGCCACCTTGCGCCTGCATCCCCGTCCAGCGAGGGAGCCCGTCACCGTCGTGGGCAGCTTCCCCAGCCTGCGTAGCGCTGCCGAGGCCGTCGCGGCCGTCGTGCGCAGTGGGGCGCGCCCCAGTCTCATGGAGCTGATGGACCGGGCAACCGTGCGCGCCATCAACGAGTGGAAACGCATGGGTCTCGACGATGACGCCGCAGCACTTCTCATCGCGCAGGGCGACGGCGCCGACGCCGACGCCGTCGCCGACTCGATGGTCGCTGCCTTCGAGGCAGCCGGCGCCGACTTCGTTGCCCGGTCAGGCGACCCCGCGGAGGCTGAGCAGCTGCTCGAGATCAGGCGCCTGGCCTACCCCGCCGCAGAACGGCTGGGCATGTGCCTAGTCGAGGACGTCGGTGTGCCGCGGTCCCGGCTCCCCGACATGCTGGATGCGATCGAACGCGCCGCCGACCGGCATGGCGTCACCATCATGACGGTGGCCCATGCCGGCGACGGCAACGTCCACCCGACGTTCGTCTTCGAGCCCACGGGCGACGCGGACGCTCCCGAGGCGGTCTGGGCTGCAGCCGATGACATCTTCCGCACGGCCCTCGAGCTCGGCGGGACCCTCACGGGTGAGCACGGTGTGGGGGCGCTCAAGCAGCGGTGGCTCGGCCTGGAGCTGGGGCCCGACGCTCTCGCGGTCCAGCACGCCATCAAGGCGGCCCTCGACCCGCTCAACATCCTCAACCCGGGCCGAGGAATCTGAGATGACCACCACGCAGCCCGATTCGCTCCTGCCGGCCCGTATCGTCCGCTTCCGCGACCTCGCCCAGCGTCCTTGGCGCAACGGCGGCGGCCTCACTCGAGACATCGCCGCACGCAGCGATGGGCGAGGAATCACGTGGCGCGTGAGCGTCGCCGATGTCGACGCTCCTGGCGACTTCTCCGCCTTCCCTGGGCTGGACCGGATCCTTGTGATGTGCCGCGGCACCGGCATGAGGGTCACCGTCGACGGGACCGAGCACCTGCTCCAGCCCTGGGACGTGATTCGGTTCTCCGGAGACTCCGACACCCGTGCCACGCTTCTCGACGGCCCAACCGTGGACCTGAATGTCATGACACGCCGCGAGTCGGCCCGTGCCGCCGTCGTCCTCACCTCGATCGATGGCACCGTGTCGGTGCATGCACACGGGTCGGAGACCACGCTCCTCGTCGTGGTCGAGGGTCACCTGAGGTGTCGCGGCGACCGCATGGTCGAGACCCGCCTGCGGCGATTCGACACCATCCTCCTCACCACCAGCAGCGAGCCGGTCGACCTCGTCGGTTCCGGGCGCGTGGTCCGCATCGACCTGGACCTCGTGCCATGAGCCAGCACGAGCCCGACCTTCACGTCACCGCCCCGCCGCACCACGCCGCCGGCGTCAAGGGCGTCACTGTCGCACTGCAGCACGCGTGGCGGTCGATGGGCGGCAGCCGTGCTGCCCGCACCCTCTCCCGCTTGAACCAGGCGGACGGCTTCGACTGCATGTCGTGTGCCTGGCCCGACCCGGATGTCGAGCACCGCCACAAGGCGGAGTTCTGTGAGAACGGTGCCAAGGCCGTCGCGCACGAGGGCAACCGTGCCCGCGCCGATCCCGAGTTCTTTGCTCTTCATGCCATCGAGGACCTGCAGGATCGCGATGAGTTCTGGCTCGGCCAGCAGGGGCGCCTGACCCACCCGATGGTCAAGTGGCCCGGTGCCACCCACTACGAGCCACTCGAGTGGGAAGAGGCCTTCAAAGTCCTCGGGCGAGAGCTCAACAGCCTCGAGAGTCCGGATGAGGCAGTCTTCTACACGTCTGGTCGAGCCTCCAACGAGGCCGCGTTCATCTACCAGCTGTTCGTGCGTGTTCTCGGGACCAACAACCTGCCCGACTGCTCGAACATGTGCCACGAGTCGACCGGCGTCGCGCTGATCGACGCGATCGGGATCGGCAAGGGCAGCGTCAGCCTGAACGACATCCACAACGCCGACCTGATCATCCTGGCGGGCCAGAACCCTGGCACCAACCACCCGCGCATGCTCTCGGCCCTGGAGACGGCCAAGGACCGTGGCGCCCGGATCATGACGATCAACCCGTTGCGCGAAGCGGGATCGACGAACTTCCGCAACCCGCAGCGCCCCCGCGGCGTCGTCGGGAAGGGCACCGATCTCACCGACCTCCACCTCCCCATCCGCCTCAACGGCGACCTCGCGCTGTTCCAGGCCATCGGCCACCTCCTGATCTCGTGGAACGCAGTCGACGACACGTTCGTGCGTGAACACACAGCCGGCTTCGAACACTGGCGCGACCACGTCCTGCACCTCGACTGGGACGCCGTGTGGGCGACGACCGGGCTCACCCGGCGGCAGATCGAGGACGCGGCGCGGATGATCGCCGAGTCTAAGGCCACCGTCTGGTGCTGGGCCATGGGCCTGACGCAGCACCACAACTCGGTCGCGACGATCCGTGAGGTCGTCAACCTAGCCCTGGTTCGCGGAGACATCGGCAGACCAGGTGCGGGACTGTGCCCGGTCCGAGGGCACTCCAACGTGCAGGGCGACCGGACCATGGGCATCTGGGAGAAGCCACCGGCCTCCTTCCTCGACGCCCTCGGTACGGAGTTCGACTTCGCACCTCCACGACGACACGGCTACGACACCGTCGAGGCGATCGAGGCACTGCACTCCGGTCGAGCTCGCGTGTTCATGGCGCTGGGCGGGAACTTCGTCAGCGCGGCGCCGGACACCGCCCTCACCAGTGAAGCCCTCCGCCGCGCCTCGCTCACCGTGCACGTCTCCACCACGCTCAACAAGTCCCATCTCGTGTGTGGCGACACGGCGCTGATCCTGCCGACACTCGGCCGAACAGAGCGTGATGTCCAAGAAGGTGTCGCACAGGCGGTCACCGTCGAGGACTCGATGTCGTCGGTCCACTCGTCCCAAGGCCCGCTGACACCAGCGTCTGTCCACCTGAGGTCGGAGGTCGCCATCATCGCGGGTGCGGCGCAGGCCACCTTCGGGGACGGCTCCACCGTCGACTGGGACGGCATGCGGCGCGACTACCGCACCATTCGCCGCCACATCGAGCGCGTCGTACCCGGGTTCACCGACTACGAGCGCCGAGCCCGCACATCGGGCGGCTTCGTGCTGCCGCACCCTCCTCGCGACACGCGCACGTTCTCCACCAGCACGGGCCGCGCGAACTTCGCCGTGTCGACCATCGAGGCACTCCAGGTGCCCGAAGGCCACGTGGTGCTCCAGACGCTGCGCAGCCACGACCAGTTCAACACCACCATCTACGGCCTCGACGACCGATATCGCGGAATCTCCGGCGGTCGCCGCGTGGTCTTCATGCATCCCCACGACATCACGGAGCTCGGCTACCACGAAGGGGATCTCGTGGACCTGGTCACCCACTGGCCCGGCGACGAGCGCGAACGACGTGCGAACACGTTTCGGCTGGTCGCTTACGAGACACCGCGCGGATCTGCCGCTGCCTACTACCCCGAAACGAACCCCCTGGTCCCGCTGGGGGCCACAGCGGCCCTCAGCAACACCCCCACCTCAAAGTCCGTGATCGTGCGCCTCGAACCGACGCAGGCGGCCGACGCCCCACCCCAGAAGGAGAAGAAGCAGTGAGCCAGCAGGTCAAGGCCCTCGTCGCGAAAGCCAAGGGAGCGCCCGTCGAGGTGGTCACGATCAACGTCCCGGATCCCGGGCCGGGGGAGGCGGTGGTGAAGGTGCAGGCGTGCGGGGTGTGCCACACCGACCTGCACTATCGCGAGGGTGGGATCAACGACGACTTCCCGTTCCTGCTCGGCCACGAGGCTGCCGGTGTGGTGGAGTCGGTGGGTCCGGACGTGACCGGTCTCGAACCGGGTGATTTCGTGGTGCTCAACTGGCGTGCGGTGTGCGGCGACTGTCGCGCGTGCAAGCGGGGTGAGCCGTGGTACTGCTTCGCCACCCACAACGCGACGCAGAAGATGACGCTCGCGGAGGGGGACATGGCGGGCACGGAGCTCTCCCCGGCGCTGGGCATCGGGGCGTTCGCGGAGAAGACGCTGGTCGCGGCGGGGCAGTGCACGAAGGTGGACCCGTCGGCGCGGGCCGCGGCGGTCGGCCTCCTCGGGTGCGGGGTGATGGCCGGGCTGGGTGCGGCGATCAACACCGGCAACGTGGGTCGTGGCTCGACGGTCGCGGTCATCGGGTGCGGTGGCGTGGGCGCGGCCGCGATCGCGGGTGCCGCGCTGGCCGGTGCGGCGCGGATCATCGCGGTGGACATCGACGACCGCAAGCTCGAGCTGGCTCGGTCGATGGGTGCCACCCACACCGTGAACTCCTCCGAGGTGGACCCGGTCGCCGCGATCCGTGAGCTGACCCCGCCGCCGGACGGCACCGGTCACGAGGGAGGTGCGGACGTCGTCATCGACGCGGTGGGTCGTCCGGAGACGTGGAAGCAGGCGTTCTACGCGCGCGACCTGGCCGGCACGGTGGTCCTGGTCGGGGTGCCGACGCCGGACATGAAGGTCCCCGACATCCCGCTGATCGACGTGTTCGGCCGTGGTGGGGCGCTGAAGTCGTCGTGGTACGGCGACTGCCTGCCCTCGCGGGACTTCCCGATGCTGGTCGACCTCTACCAGCAGGGCAGGCTCGACCTGGACGCCTTCGTCACCGAGGAGATCGGGATCGGCGACGTCGAGGCGGCGTTCGAGAAGATGCACTCGGGCTCGGTCCTCCGCTCGGTGGTGGTCCTGTGAGCGCGCGGGTGGACCACGCTGTCGTGTCGGGCACGTTCTCCCTCGACGGGGAGACGCACCGGGTCGACAACAACGTGTGGGTCATCGGCGACGACGAGCAGTGCCTGGTGATCGACGCCCCGCACGACGTCGACGCGATAGCTGAGGTCATTGCGGGGCGGCGGGTCAGGGCCATCCTCCTCACTCATGCACACGACGATCACTGTCGGGTTGCACCGGCCCTTCGTGAGCGGGTAGATGCCGAGATCCTGCTGCACCCCGACGACCGGCCGCTGTGGGAGCTCGTGCACCCCAAGGTCCTGTGGAATCGGGGGCTGCACCACGGTCACTCGATCCACGTCGCAGGCACCACGTTGACCGTGCTGCACACTCCGGGTCACACGCCGGGTGCCGTGTGCTTCTACGCCGCCGAGCTCGGCTGCGTCTTCACCGGCGACACCCTGTTCCAGGGCGGTGCGGGAGCCACCGGCCGTTCGTACAGCGACGCCAGGCAGCTCGACGACTCCATTCACCGCGAGCTGCTCACCCTGCCACCGGCCACCGTCGTGCACACCGGGCACGGGCAGGACACGACCATCGCAGCGGAGCGAGCAGGCATGACCGCGAAACAGGTCTGGGCACTCGTCTCAAGCCGTGTCCCGGGTGACGAGGCGAGTGCCTAGGAGCCCTTCGTTCACCCACCTCCTCGAGAGGTGCCAACTTCCGCATCGACAGCCCCAGATCCCACAAACGACCAGAAGGAACAGTGACCACTCAGACCACCACGACCAGCAGCGTGCTCGAGGATGCGCAGGCCCAGCTGGCTCTCGCAGTCGAGACGCTCGGTCTCGGCAGCCAGGTGCACGCCATGCTCGGGGCCTGCCGTCGAGAGATCAGCGTCAGCATCCCTCTGCGACGCGACGATGGCAGCATCGAGGTGCTGCAAGGCTATCGCGTCCAGCACAACATCTCTCGCGGCCCCGGCAAAGGTGGAGTGCGGTTCGATGCACGCGTCGATCTCGACGAGGTGCGCGCCCTGGCGATGTGGATGACGTGGAAGTGCGCGCTACTCGACGTTCCCTACGGCGGAGCCAAGGGGGGTGTCCGCGTCGACCCGCGTCAGTACAGCCGCAGCGAGCTCGAACGGATCACCCGTCGGTACACATCTGAGATCGCCCCGGTGATCGGCCCGAACCACGACATCCCCGCTCCTGACGTCGGCACCGATGAGCAGACCATGGCCTGGATGATGGACACGTACTCGGTCGGTCGCGGTCACACCGTCCTGGGGGTCGTCACCGGGAAGCCCATCTCGGTGGGCGGCTCCATGGGGCGTGCGGCCGCGACGTCGCGCGGCGTGGTTGCCGTAGCCGTCGAAGCACTTCGCCACGCCGGCATCGAACCGCAGCACGCGTCCGCCGCGGTCCAGGGGTTCGGCAAGGTGGGCCGCGGTGCTGCCCGCTTCCTGGCGGCTGAAGGCGTCAAGGTCGTGGCGGTGAGCGATGTCGACGGCGCGATCCGGTGCGAGAGCGGGCTCGACATCCTTGGACTCGAGGCACATGTGGACCGGTTCGGGACGGTGGCCAACTTCCCGGGCTCGGTGCCGATCGATGGTGAGACCCTGCTGGCGGCGGACGTCGACCTGTTGGTGCCTGCCGCTATCGAGGGGGTCATCCACGGCGGCAACGCCGGGGCTGTCCGGGCGCGCCTCGTGGTGGAGGGCGCCAACGGACCCGTCACGGCGGAGGGGGACCGGCTGCTGGCTGAGCGCGGCGTCCTGGTGGTTCCCGACATCCTCGCCAACGCAGGTGGGGTGGTGGTCTCCTACTTCGAGTGGGTGCAGGGAAACCAGTCCTACTGGTGGAGTGAGGATGAGGTGAACGCGCGCCTCATCGAACGCATGACCCGTGCGTGGAACGACGTCCTGGGGTACGCGCAGAGTCGCAGCCTGTCCTTGCGTCTGGCCGCGACCTGCATGGCTGTGGACCGCGTGTACGGCGCGCATGCCATGCGCGGGCTCTATCCGTAGGTCAGGCAACCGCGGTGCAGGCTCATGTCGACAACAGGGCGCGGGCGAAGACGCTGCGCTGGATCTGATTCGTGCCCTCGTAGATCTGAGTCAGCTTCGCGTCGCGCATCATGCGTTCCACCGGGTAGTCGGTGGTGTAGCCGTAACCGCCCAGCAGCTGGACCGCATCGGTCGTGACAGACATCGCTGTGTCGGAGGCGAAGCACTTCGCGCCCGCACCGAAATAGGTGAGGTCCCGGTCGGATCGTTCGGCGCGCCCGGCCGCGGCGTACGTCAGCGCCCGGGCGGCCTCGGTGCGCATGCCCATGTCGGCCAGCATGAACTGCAACCCCTGGAACTCGCTGACCGCGTGACCGAACTGGCGGCGGGTCTGCACGTAGCCGAGGGCGTGGTCCAGCGCTCCCTGCGCGATACCCACCGCCTGGGCCGCGATGTCGACACGCGTGCGGTCCAGGGTGGCGAACGCGAGACGCAATCCGTGTCCTTCCTCTCCGACGCGACGTGAGTCGTCGAGGCGCACGTCATCGAGGTACACCTCGCAGGTCGGTGAACCGTGCATCCCCATCTTCCGCTCCGCGGCCCCGAACGACACGCCCGGATCGTCGCGGCGCACCAGGAACGCAGTGATGGCCTTCCGGCCGCCACTCATCCCGGTCACGGCGAACACGACGTAGAGGTCGGCCACGCCGGCCATCGTGATCCAGCGCTTGGTTCCGTTGAGGACCCAGGAGTCGCCGTCTCGGGATGCCCGGCTGGTCATGCCCAGGACGTCGCTGCCCGCCTCGGGCTCCGAGAGTGCGAACGTGCTCAGTGCTTCGCCGCGGGCCACCAGAGGGAGAAAGGTGTGTTGCAGCTCGGGAGAACCGGCCAGGAGCAAGGGGATCGTTCCCAACATGTTGGAGGAGGGGATGAGCGAGACGGCAGCGGAGACCCGAGCAAGCTCTTCCATGACCAACGCCGCCGCCAACGCATCGCCACCGGCGCCGCCGAAGCGTTCGGGCAGGTGTACGGCGTGCAGGTCTGCCCGCACCAGCTCGCGGCGCAGGTCATCGGGGAACTCGTCGGTGCTGTCGATGTGCGAGGCCCGCGGCGCGACGACCTCCTCGGCGAAGCGGCGCACGACACGACGCAGCTCCTCGTGCTCGCGCGACAGCGCGAAAAGGGGCGCTTCCATGAACGTCACCCCTCCTTGGCCGCACGAAGCAGGGCCATGACCTCGTCGCGCAGACGGAACTTCTGGATCTTGCCGGAGCTCGTGTGCGGGAAGTCCTCGATCGTCACGAGGTGTCGCGGGATCTTCTGGTGGGTGATCCGAGGGGACAAGAATGCCCTGAGCCCCTCGGCATCGATCTCCTGTCCTGGCCGCAGACGGACAGCGGCGCACGCCTCCTCGCCGAAGAACGCGTCGGGCACCCCGACGACCGCGACCTCGAGGACGGAGGGGTGGTGGCGGATCTCGTCCTCGATCTCCGCCGGGTAGAGGTTCTCCCCGCCGCGGATGATGACGTCCTTGAGTCGTCCGACGATGGAGACGTAGTCATCCGGATCGATGGTGGCGAGATCGCCAGTCGACAACCAGCCGGACGGGCTCAGCGCAGCGGCGGTCGCGCCGGGCTGGTTCAGGTATCCCGCCATGGTGAGATAACCGCGGGTCTGAAGCTCACCCGGTTGCCCGATGCCAAGAACCCGATCGGTTCCTGGCGCGACGACCCGCACCTCGGTGTGCGGGAGAGGACGGCCGACCGAGCGTGACGCGGTCTCAGGTGCGTCGAGCGGGGACAGGCAGGTGATGGTGGGGGAGGCTTCGGTGAGCCCGTATAGCACCAGCAGTCGCGCGCCCCACTCGTCGCCGATGCGCCTGACCATGCTGGCAGGCACGGGTGCCCCACTGGTCCCGACGATACGGAGCGTCGACAGGTCGCGGGGAGAGTCACGTTGATGCTCGATCAGGCTGACCAGCATCGTCGGCACGGTCTCGACCAGGGTGCACCCACCGGACTCGATGGTGTCGAGGACGACCGCGGGGTCGAAGCGGACGACCGGGTAGTGCGCGGCTCGGGCGATGACGATGCCAAGGCCCATCATGACGCAGCCGGTGGTGTGGAAGAACGGCATCGGATTGCACCATCGGTCATCGGCTGTCACCTGCCAACGCTCGACGGTGAGTCGCGCGTTGTTCACGATGCTGTGGTGCGTCAGCATCGCTCCCTTCGGCTTCCCCGTGGTCCCGGACGTGTACTGGATCTGCGCGATTTCATCGCAGCGGACGGCGGCGGATCTCTCCGTGAGCTCTTCCGCACTCACCATGCCTCGTCCGACCTCGACCAGGTCGTCGAGCGTCATCGCCACGTCGGCGTTGCTGGTGTCGACCAATGACACGACGTGTCGCAGCAGGGGGAGTCGCTCGCGGGCTGATCGGAGTGCCTGTGCCAGGTCTGTCCCGCGGAAGGTCGGCAGGACCATGCACACGGTGACCCCGGCATCGCCCAACACGTGCTCGGCTTCGTGTAGACGGTAGGAGGGGTTGACGGTGACCAGCACGGCGCCTGCCTTGGCGATCGCGAACTCGGCCACCAGCCACTGGGGGATGTTGGGTGCCCAGATGGCGACGCGATCTCCGGCCTGCACGCCGAGCGCCATGAGTCCTCGGGCCACGTCGTCGACCAGCGATCGCGCCTCGGCGTAGGTGAGTCGCAGGTGCGCCTCGGGGGGCCCATGGCTGACGACGATGGCTGGACGGTCTGGGGCCTCCGCGGCGGCGGCGTCGAGGAGGTCGCCCACGACGGTGTCGACGAGCGCCACCGAATCGGTGTCCGGCGCCACCCAGGCTGGTGCTTCAGCGGCTGGCAACGGGCGCTCCTGCTCGGTCGAACCTGAGGGCCGTCAGCGCCGTGCGAGCAATCTCGGGCAGCGCGGTCGGCCGACCACTGGCGTCGACGAATGCTGCGACGAGCTCCCCCTCCGCACACAGGGTTCCGTCGGTCTGCTCGAGCCTGAACTCGTAGGTGAGGGAGGTGGTGCCGCAGCGGGCGACGCGGATCTTCACGGAGACGGTCTCGTCGAACACGCACGCGCGGCGGAAGTCGGCTCGTACTGCCACGCGAGGAAGGTGCGGGTAGAGCTCATCGAGCACACCAACCTCGCGGAGCAGGGCGATCTCCGCCTCTTCGGCGTACTTCAGCGCGGCGGTGAACTGATAGGCCCCGGATGGGTCGGTGTCGACCCAAGCGACGCGACGCACGTAGGTAAACCAATCCGTCGGCTCGTTCATGGGTGCACCACAGCCGGTCTTCCGTTCGCTCGGGGGCCGCCGAAGGGGAGAACCCGTATGACAAAACCATCCGAATCGGACGGTAATGTGGTCGGAAACGTACGGTAGGATTCGGACCATGTCAACCAGGTCTGCCGATGATGGCGACACGGTGCGCTTGTCACCCACGTCCTACGTGGTCCTCGGACTGATCGCCCTGCGAGGCGCTTCCACTCCCTACGACCTGAAGCGCGCCGTGGGCCGCTCCGTCGGCTACTTCTGGCCGTTCCCGCACTCGCAGCTGTACGGAGAACCGGATCGCCTGACGAGCGCGGGCCTGCTGGTGGTCGAGCGGGAGTCCACCGGACGACGTCGCAAGACGTACTCGATCACCGCCGCGGGTCGTGACGCGGTGAGGGCGTGGCTGCGGGAGCCCGTCGGGGAACCGTTCCAGCTGCGCAACATGGCCGAGCTGAAGCTCTTCTTCGCCGAGCTGGGGGAGGCTGCTGATGTAGGGCGTCTCGCGCACGAGCAGATCGAGCTCCACGCAGCACGACTCGCTGAGCTCGACTCCATCGAGCAGCGCTACGCCAGCGCCAAGGCCGAGGAGCTCGGAAGCCGACTCGTTCCGCTCCAGCTCGGACGAGAGCTCGAGCGTGCCGCGCTGGACTTCTGGCGTCGACTCGCGGCGGAACAACCACCCCCTGCGTGAGTGACGGCGCGGGCCCGTCGGCTCACGCGGGTCACAGGTCCAGCACCAGCCGCTCTCCGAGGCACCGCGAGACGCACGGCATCATGACGTCTCCCGCTTCGCGCTCCTCCTCGCTCAACACCTGGTCCCGGTGGTCGGGCACGCCAGCAAGGACCCCTGTCTCGCACGTGCCGCACACACCTTCCTGGCACGAGCTCAGGGTCCGGACACCGGCTTGGCCCAGCGCCTGGAGGATCGTCTGATCAGCACTCACAGGGACCTCTGTGCCGTCTGCGAGCTCGACGACGAAGGGCTGGTCGTCGTCACGGACGGCAGGTTCGCCGCTGGCGAAGCGTTCGACGTGCAGGCTGGACTCGGGGCGGCTGGCGGCATACGCCTCCACGGCATCCAACAGTCCCGCAGGGCCGCACGCATAGATGTCAGCGCGCATGCCATCGAGTTCGTCGAGTGCGTGGGGGAGGTCGACCACGCCGTCCACGTCGTCGAGGTGACGCACCACCCTCGCTCCGTGGGCCTGCAGCTCCTCGTCGAACGCGCACGCCCGTGCATTGCGCGCCAGTCGAAGCATGCGCCACTGGGCGCCAGCTTCCTCGGCTGCGTGCACCATCGGGAGCAGCGGCGTGATGCCGATACCCCCAGCGACGAAGACGACCGGACGGTTGGAGATCGCGAGTGGGAAGTTGTTCCGAGGATGCGACACCTCGAGGACGTCTCCCACTGCAAGGCGGTGGTGCACGTGGTGCGAGCCCCCGCGGCCCGTCTCCTCGAGCAGTACGCCGAGGCGCCACGTGGTCTCCTGAGGGGAGGAGCACAGCGAGTACTGGCGCGTGAGGCCAGCGTCGAGGAAGACATCGATGTGAGCACCCGCGGTCCAGGGTGGGAGAGGCTCGCCGTGCGCCGACTCGAGCCGGATCTCCAGGACGCGGTCGGCCGCAGCGTGCAGGGCTACGACGCGCACCTTGATCGTGGGCGCTGCATGCCCGCTCACGGCGTGAGCCCCAGCTCGCTCACGGCACCGACGACACCACCGTTGTGCACCAGCTCGACGGCGCGGCGCAGCCAGGGGTACAGGACGCGGTCGCGAGTCAGCATCTCGATTGCCTGGCCCTGCGCGTCCAACGAGCCACGGACATGCGCGCGAACTGCTCGGCTGGCGGGCGCAAGTCCCTGTTCGTCGACCTCGCCCTGGGCAATCCGGAGATCCAGGGCCTGGGTCGCCATCAGGAGCTCGATCGCCACGACGGACTCGACGTTGGCGACGATCTGGCGAGCGTGACGGCCGGCGTTGTTGGCCATGGAGACGTGGTCCTCCTGGTTGGCGCACGTCGGGATCGAGTCCACGGAGTCGGGGTGCGCCAGGGTCTTGCAGTCCGACACCAGTGCGGCAGCCAGGTACTGCGGCAGCATGTATCCGCAGTCCATCCCGACGTCCTGGCTGGCGACGAGCATGTCGGGGAGGCCTCGGTTGAGCGTGCCGTCGTCCAGACGGAAGAGGCGCCGCTCGGTGATGCTGCCGATCTCCGTGACGACGATGGACAGGAAGTCGGCGGCGAACGCCATGTACTCGGCGTGGAAGTTGCCGCCGGACACCGCCTTGAGTGACCTCGGCAGCTGGGTGAAGACAAGGGGGTTGTCGGTGGCTGCGTTCATCTCGTTCTCGACCAGGTGGCGGACGAACTCCAGGGTGTCGGTAACAGGGCCAAGCACTTGCGGCACGCATCGCAGCGAATAGGCGTCCTGCGGAGGCTGGCGAACGGGGTCGTTGTCCCGGTCGCCGTCGATCAACGTCGATCCGGCGAGCAGCTGGCGGATGCGAGTGGCCACCGCGACCTGGCCCTTCTGGCCGCGGGCCCGGTGCAGCTCGTCGATGAAGGCGTCCCCGAATCCACGGAGCGCCTCGATCGTCATGGCCGCGGTGATGACGTTGGTGGCCAACAGGTTCTCAGCGTCGTGCAGGGCGAGCGCAACCTGGGCACACGAGAACGACGTGCCGTTGAGGAGCGCGAGCCCCTCCTTGGCCTGCAGTGCGAGCGGGGTGAGCCCTGCGGCCGCCATGGCCTTGGACCCCGGCACCACTGCGCCGTCCAGCCACGCCTCGCCGGAGTTGGCTTCCTGCTGAGCTTCCGTCTCGGTGCCCGGCTGCCCGCAGGTGAGCACCAGGGCGAGGTGGGCGAGCGGGATGAGGTCTCCGGAAGCGCCCAGCGAGCCGTACTCCGGTATCGCGGGCGTCACACCTTCGTTGAGCATGTCCACGAGCAGCTGGACGATCGCGAGCCGGACCGCCGAGTACCCGCTCAGCAAGCTGGTGAGGCGGATGACCATCGTCGCGCGGACGAGCTCCTCATCGACGTACCTGCCCACGCCGGAAGCGTTGGACAACACCAGCCGTCGGGACAGCTCACTTGCGTCGGCAGGATCCTTGAACGCCTGCCGCCCGGCGAGTGAGCCGAAGCCAGTGTTGATCGAGTAGATCGGACGTCCGAGACCGTCCTCCTCGTCCAGCACCGACGTCACCCAGTCCTGGCTGGGACGCAGCACATCGGCGACGCCGGGGGCCAGCTCCACCCGAGCGTGATTCCTCGCCACCGCCACGAGATCTTCGAGTGTCAGCCGCTCGGCGCCCAGGATGACGGTGTCTCCGGCAATCTCGGCCGTGTCGGTGCATGGGGTCATGGCGAAACCATCGCCGGGTGTGTTCCTGGCGGCAACCGCGATTCTCATGCCACGGGAAGCTCCGTTGTTCGCTCACACGGGCACCCCTAGCGTCCTGCCATCCAGCCCGCTCGGTGACAGGAGAGAGCCAGCCATGACGACGCCAGCGGTCAGCCGCGGACCCCGCATGATCGACGACCCCTACGACGACGCGAACCTGACGGACCCGTACCCGCTGTTCTCACGGATGCGCGAGGCCGGACCGGCCGTGTGGCTCGAGAAGTACGGAGTCCCGGCGTTCACTCGCTTCGACGAGGTTCGCGAGATCCTGGTCGATCACAGCACCTTCATTTCGGGCGCCGGGGTGGGGCCACGCAACTACCACCACCAGCCGCCGTGGCGGAAGCCCGGGATCCTCGACTCCGACCCGCCCATGCACACCCCGCTCCGTGCCGTCATGGCGGACGTCATCAGCCCGCGCAACATGCGAGCCCTGCGCGCCGGCTTCCAGCAGTTCGCGACCGAGCTCGTCGACCGGCTCCTGGACGTGCGTGAGTTCGACGCCATCACCGATCTGGCTGAGGTCTTCCCGCTCCGCGCCTTCGGTGACGCCGTAGGCATCCCGCGCGAGGGGCGAGCAGAGAACCTCCTGACCCACGGAGCCATGAACTTCGCCCAGTTCGGGCCCGAGGACGGTCGATACCAGCACTACATGGACGTGGGGGAGTCCACCATCGAATGGGTCACGGAGAACTGCGCCCGCGAGAACCTGACCGCCGACGGGCTCGGGGCCAAGATCTGGGCGCATGCCGAGGCCGGGCGGGTGGAGGACGAAGATGCAGCGGTGCTGGTGCGCGCGCTGCTGTCTGCCGGCCTCGACACGACCGTGATCGCCATCGGCAACACGTTGCGATGCCTGCTGGACAACCCGCGCGAGTGGCAGATGGTGCACGCGAACCCGCGCAACGTGAGGTTCGCCATCGACGAGGCCTTCCGGTTCGAGGCGCCCTTCCAGTCGTTCTTCCGGACAACCTCGCGTGCGGTCGACTTCGGTGGCCTACGTCTGGCCGAGGACACCAAGCTCATCGTCTTCCCAGGTGCCGCGAACCGGGATGAGCGCAAGTGGGGCGACGACGCGGGGTGCTATCGCGTCGAACGCGACGCCAGTGGCCATCTCACGTTCGGCATGGGCATCCACCAGTGCGTCGGCCAGCCGGTCTCGCGCTTGGAGATGGACGTCCTGCTCACCGAGCTCGCCACCCGGGTGCGTGCGCTGGAGCCGACCGGAGAGGGCACTCCCTTCCTGCACAACACCCTGCGCGGCATGCGCTCGCTGCCGATCCGAGTGACCCCGGCCTAAAGCCGCAGGCCCTGCGCCACTGGAGAGGCGCTCCAGTCCTGCAGCACCTGGCCGAGCACCTTCGCCAGACGGGTGTCTCCGACCGTGATGCGCACCCCCTCCCCGGGGAAGGCCCGCACCCCCAGGCCGCGATCGCGGCACAGCTGGGTGAAGTCTGAGCTGTGCGCGGCGAGCGGGAGCCACACGAAGTTCGACCGACTGACCGGGACCCTCATGCCGTGATCCTCGAGCAGCCGCCCCACTGAGTTCCGCTCGCGACGCGTGTGCTCGACCCGGCGCTTCATGCCTCCGTGGTGGTCCAAGGCCGCAACGGCGGCCGCGGTGCCTGCGCTCGAGACCGGGAAGGGTGGCAGCACCGACCGTACGGCCGCCACCACCTCCGGGGCGCTCACGAGGTAGCCGACACGGAGGCCGGCCAGCCCGTACGCCTTCGAGAAGGTGCGTAGCACCACGACGTTCCCGCGCCGGATGAGCGACGGCAAGCTCATCCGGGCGTCGCGTGGGCGCTCGTCGTACTCCGTGTAGGCCTCGTCGAGGACGACGAGCACGTCGTCAGGCAGCCCGTCGAGGAAGGCAACCAGGCGAGACCAGTCCACCGTCGTGCCCGTGGGGTTGTTGGGATTGCACACGATCACCATGCGGGTACGCGCGGTCACCGCTGCCAGCATCGCCTCGAGGTCGTGACAACCGGCGCGGTCGAGAGGCACCTGCACGGGTCGGCCACCAGCCACCCGCACGCTCGTCGGATAGGCCTCGTAGCTGCGCCAGGCCATGACGACCTCGTCGCCGGGCTGCAGGAACGTCCACATCGTGCGGTCCAGCAAGGAGAGCGACCCGTCCCCGACGGCGATGGTGTCCGACGGCACCTCGAGCGCCGCGGCGAGCCGATCGATGAGGTCTTGACCTCCGATGAGCGGGTAGCGACCGGCATGGGTCACTGACCGGGCGACCGCAGCGCCGATCGCCGGGTCGATCGGGCCGGGCGCCTCGTTGGAGGACGCCCGCAGGACGATCGGGACAGGGCCGGGGCTCACCGACGAGTACGTGGCCAGGCCGTCGAGGTCGGGGCGTCGCCGGGGCAGCGTCAAGCCAGGACCTTGGACAAGAAGGCGCGGGTGCGTGGTTCGCGTGGCTCGACCAGCACCTGGTCGGGTCGGCCCGACTCCACGACCACGCCGTCCGACATGAAGTAGACGCGATCGGCCACCTCTCGGGCGAAGCCCAGCTCGTGGGTCACCACGATCATCGTCATGCCTTGCTGGGCGAGGTCCTTCATGACATCGAGGACATCACCGACCAGCTCGGGGTCGAGCGCGGAGGTCGGCTCGTCGAACAGCATGAGCTTCGGCTGCATCGCGAGAGCTCGTGCGATGGCCACGCGCTGCTGCTGGCCACCCGAGAGCTGCGCGGGGTAGCTGTCCATCCGGTCCGCGAGGCCCACCCTGGCCAGGAGGTCCTCCGCCCCCTGCGCGGCGATGGACCGCCGGACCCCTCGAACCGTGACGGGTCCCTCCATCACGTTCTCGAGGGCGGTCCTGTGGCCGAACAGGTTGAACTGCTGGAAGACCATGCCTATGTCAGCGCGACGCAGGGCGACCTCGCGCTCGTTGAGCTCCTTCAGCTTGTCCTTTTGCGGGCGGTAGCCGACGCGCTGGCCATCGACCCACATCTCTCCACGATCGAACTTCTCGAGGTGGTTGATGCACCTCAGGAAGGTGCTCTTCCCGGAGCCGGACGGGCCGAGGAGGCAGACGACCTCGCCCTGTGACACCTGCATGTCGATGCCCTTCAGTACTTCGACGTGCCCGAAGGACTTGTGCACGTCCCAGGCCTGGAACATCGGCCGGTCGCTGCTGGTCATGCGGAAGCTCCTGTGATCTGTGTCGAGCCGGCGGCCTTGCGGCTGCGCCTGACCCGGTGGTGGGAGAAGCCACGACCGAAACGCTGCTCGATGAAGTACTGACCGATCGACATCACCGCCGAGATGGCGAGGTACCACAGCGCCGCCACGATGAGCAGGGGAATGGTCTGGTAGGTCCGCGAGTAGATGATCGAGGCTGACGTCATCAGCTCGGTGTAACCGATCACCAGCACGAGGGCGGTGTGCTTGAGCATGCCGATGGCCTCGTTGCCGGTCGGCGGGATGATGACGCGCATCGCCTGGGGGAGGGTCACGCGCCGCATGACCTGGGAGCGCCGCATGCCCAGGGCGCCTGCGGCCTCGGCCTGACCGGGCGGGACGGACAGGATCCCGGATCGCACGATCTCGCTCATGTACGCGCCCTCGTTCAGTCCGAGACCGAGGAGTGCCGCTGTCAGCGGCGAGATGAGCGAGTTGGTGTCCCAGGTGATTGCGCCGGCGCCGATGGATGGGTAGAGCGCGGACAGGAAGTACCAGAACAGCAGCTGCACCAGCAGGGGTGTGCCGCGGAAGAACCACGAGTAGAGCCATGCCGCCGAGGACAGGACGGGATTGGGCGAGAGACGCATCACCGCGAACAGCACGCCGAGCACGACTCCCGCCGACATCGCGGCAACCGTGAGCATCAGTGTTCGGGCAACGCCCTTGAGAATGGGCTCGGCGAACAGGTAGTCGCCGACGACGTGCCACTGGAAGCGCTCGTTGCCAGTGATTACATAGATCGCGGCCAGCCCCATGACCACCACCAGCGTGGCAGCACTCCAACGGCCGGGGTGCCGGGTGGGAAGGACGATCCGAGCATCCCTGCCTTGGGCTTGCCGCTCGCCGTGAGACACGACGCTGGTCTCGACGGTCACTCGGTGGCCCCATTGATGGGGAACTCGTCGAGGGCCGACTTCTCCAGTCCGAACTCGGCCAACGCGTCGGCGTACTCGCCGTTGTCGCGGAGCGCCTCGAGCGCCAGCTGCACGGCCTGCTGCAGGTCGTCGGTCCCCTTCGCGAAGACGATGCCGAACGGCTGCGACTGGTAGGGCTCACTCATGGCCAGGCCGGGCGTCTGCGAGGCGACGTATCCGCCGGGGGCGCTGTCCATGAGAACGGCGTCCACACGATCGTTCTGCAGAGCCAGGACGGCTTGATTCTGACCCGGGAAGATGACGGACTCGATCTCCTCCTTGCCTGCTTCGACACACGCCTTGGACTGCTCCTCAGCCTGGGGCACCTCGGTGGTTCCCTTGACGATCGCTACGGTCGTTCCGCACATCGCGCCGATGTCGGAGTACGTCTCAGCGTCCTCTTCACGCGCCAGGATCCCAGCGCCGGCCGCGAAGTAGTCGACGAAGTCGACCTCCTTCTGTCGCTCCAGGTTGTCGGTCATCGCCGACATCGCCATCTCGTAGCGACCGGACGCCAACCCCGGGATGATCGCGTCGAACGAGATGTTCTCGAACTCGATGCCGATGCCGAGCTGGCGCTCGAGTCCGTCTGCGATGAGGCGGTCGATGCCGAGCACCGTCTCGTTGTCGGTGTCGAAGAACTCGAAGGGCGGGTACTCCACGTTGCTGGCGATCGTGATCGAGTCCTTGTCCTGCAGGTCGGCCGGCAGGGCGTGGTGCAGCGGGGCTGAGGCGTCCGAGACAGCAGCCGTCTCGGCGCTCGTCTCTCCTCCACACCCGACAAGCACGCTCGGCCCGACCACCGCCAGGAGGGCGAGGGCGGTCAGTCGCTGGACAGGGATCGGGCTCATGTCTCTCCTAGGGTGAGGTGGGTCACCCGAGAATCGACGTGCGTGCGGGTAGCAGCAACGACCGTTCCCACGCCGTGGGAACCGGCTACGAGTCCAGCTCGCGGCCCAGCTCGGCTGCGGTCTGGCCCAGCAGTCGCAGCGCCCGTCTGAGCCACGCCTCGTTGTCGCAGCGCTCCTCAGGGCCTGCCAGGGTGAGCGAGCAGGTCACCTCCCCACTGGCGTACACCGGCACCGCTACGGCGATGGCGCCCACCTTGAACTCACCGCGTGACAGCGCGAAGCCTTCGCGACGGACGCGAGCCAGGGTCTCCGGCAGCTCGTCGGCCGAGGGAGTCGTGGTCGAGTACGGGACCATGTCCCTGGTTGCCACCTCCACGATCGGCTTGGGGGCGTGAGCCAACAGCATTCGTTGCCCGGCTCCGGCGTAGAGCGGGAGCAGTTCGTTGATCCGAAAGGCGTAGTGGTCGGGCGCCGACGACACCGACTGCCGCAAGCAGATCGCGTGCGAACCTGCTCGCACGGCCAGGACCGCAGTCTCACCGGTCTGGTACGTCAGGGTCTTGAGATGCTTGCCTCCGACCTCGGCCAGTCGGGTGTGAGTGAGGTGCTGGCCCGAGATCTCCATCAGTCGCCAGCCCGGGACATAGACGCCTTGGGACTCCTCGATGAGGCCGTAGTCCCGCAGCGATCGGATGTAACGATAGGTGGTGCTGGGCGCCAACCCCAGCTCTTGGGCAACTTCGGTCGCGGTGACCTGACCGTTGCGCGCGATGGTGATCAGCACGTCGAGTCCGCGACTGAACGAGCTCTGTGGGGGCTGGGCAGGCATGGCGACAATGATGCGCTCCCGCAGCGGCCTGCGAGGTCCTGTCCGGCTGCCGAGTCCCGGCAGTCGCGGTCAGCGCCGCCGTGCGAGCGATCTCGCCATGTGGTCTCTCTCACAGAGGGCATTGACGCCCGCTGAATACGCTGGATACCGTGCAGATATCCGAATAGCGTTCGTAAATACGAACAGTCCTCAGGAGAAGCGGCCCATGCCTCAGAGCGCACACCGTCACAAGACCACCGTTCTCGCCACCCTTTCGCTTGCAGCGGTCATGGCCCTCGCGGGGTGTGGCGGCAGCAATGACGCCGCTTCCGGCTCGACCGGCAAGGTCGACACCGCTGCACCGTTGTACGACGAGCTTCCCGCGGCGATCCGCGATGCGGGCACGATCAACATCGGCTCGTCCATCGACTACCCGCCCTTCGAGTATTACGCCGAGGACGGCACGACCCTGCAGGGCTTCGAGACCGAGCTGGCAGACCTCCTCGAGGATGAGCTCGGGGTGACGTTCACGTGGAACAACGCGGGATTCGACACGCTGCTTCCGGCGCTCGGCTCGGATCGCTACGACATCATCTACGGCGCGGTCAACGACACCGCCGAGCGTGAGCAGGACTACGACTTCGTCTACTACCTCCAGTCCTCGCAGGGCTTCGTCACCCAGGCGGGCAATCCGGAAGGCATCTCGACCGTCGACGACCTGTGCGGCAAGCCGATCGCGGCAGTGCGAGGCGGGATCCAGGCCGAGTACCTCGACCAGCAGTCTGCGGTGTGCGAAGACTCCGGGCAGGACCCCATCGACGTGCTGACGTTCGACGGGAACGCGCAGGAGCAGCTCGCGGTCCGACAGGGCAAGGCGGCAGCCCTGCTGGAGAACTTCCCCACTGCGGCAGTGTTCGCCAGCGAGAGCGACGGCGCACTCGAGCTCGTGGATGGCCTGCAGGTGGAGCAGCAGTTCTTCGGGATGGTGCTCACCAAGGAGAACACCGAGCTGCGCGACGCGCTCGTCAAGGCCTGGCAGGCCATCATCGACGACGGTTCGTACGCCGAGGTACTGACGAAGTGGAACCTCGACGACATCGCGATCAGCGAAGCCGGCATCAACGCCGTCGAGACCGACGCCAAGCCCTGATTCCCATGGAGAACGGATACATCACGTCTCGAGGTCCCGTGAGCACTCCGCGTCATGCGCCGCCTTTGGAGCCCGCCGAGCCGCCCGCAACGATGCGCGTGGTGCCCTTGCGTCATCCCGGTCGGTGGGTGATGGCAGCCGCCATCGTGGTGGTGCTGGGTCTGGTGGGCCGAGCATTCCTCGACGCAGACATCGACTACGCGCTCGTCATCGACTACCTCGACGCCCCCACCATCCTCACGGGTGTCGTGAACACCCTGAAGCTGCTTGTGTTGTCCATGGCGACCGGGTTGGTGCTGGGCGTCACGGCGGCAGTGATGGGTCAGTCCGGGAATCCGGTGATGCGCTGGGTCTCCGCGGGTTACACCTGGTTGTTCCGAGGAACGCCCCTGCTGGTGCAGCTCCTCATCTGGTTCAACCTGTCCATCATCTTCCACACCTTCTCGATCCCCGGGGTGTACTCCGTCCCGATGAACACCCTGATGACGCCGTTCGTAGCTGCACTGCTCGGACTGGGCGTGAACGAGGGCGCGTACATCGCCGAGATCGTTCGAGGAGGCCTGCTGTCGGTCAACAACGGTCAGCGCGAGGCCGCAGCTGCCATCGGGATGACGCCGGCACGCACCATGCGCCGCATCGTCCTGCCCCAGGCTCTGCGAGTCATCATCCCGCCGCTGGGCAACGAGTTCATCTCGCTGCTGAAGTTCACGGCGCTGGCGTACACGATCTCCTACAGCGAGCTGCTCCACTCCGCGAACAAGATCTACACCAGCAACTTCAAGGTCATCGAGCTGCTCTTCACCGTCTCCATCTGGTATCTGGCGTTGACCACGATCTTCACTGTCGTGCAGCACGCCATCGAGCGGCGACTCGGGCGCAGCGTCAGCCGCGGCCAAGTGGGTCTGATGACACGACTGCGACGCAACATCTCCTTGAGGAGGCAGATGTGACCGCCACGACCATCGTTCATGCCGAGAACGTGCACAAGCACTTCGGTGCCACGCCGGTGCTGCGCGGCGTCGACCTCGAGGTCCACGACGGCGAGGTGCTGTGCATCATCGGCCCGTCCGGCTCCGGCAAGTCCACCTTCCTGCGTTGCATCAACCACCTCGAGAAGATCGACGGTGGCCGGCTCTCGGTCAACGGGAACCTGGTCGGGTACCGCCAGCGAGGTGACCGGCTCCACGAGATGCCGGAGCGAGAGGTGTGTCGTGAGCGCGCGAGCATCGGGATGGTGTTCCAGCACTTCAACCTCTTTCCTCACATGACGGCGCTCGGCAACGTCATTGAAGGACCTGTGCAGGTGAAGGGGGTCGCGCGCGCCACAGCGGTCGCTCAGGGTCGTGCGCTCCTGGATCGGGTGGGGCTCGGGCACCGCGCCGACGCCTACCCGTCCCAGATGTCCGGCGGTCAGCAGCAACGCGTCGCGATTGCCCGGGCCCTGGCGATGGAACCCAAGCTCATGCTGTTCGACGAGCCCACGTCGGCGCTCGACCCGGAGCTGGTCGGGGAGGTCCTCGACGTGATGAAGGACCTCGCTCGCAGCGGCATGACGATGGTGGTCGTCACGCACGAGATCGCGTTCGCGCGAGAAGTGGCCGACACCATCGCCTTCGTGGACGAAGGGCGCGTCGTCGAGTGTGGATCACCGCATGACGTCATCAACGACCCGCAGCACGAGCGCACCCGTGCGTTCTTGAGCAAGGTCCTGTGAAGGGAGCCCCATGAGCAACTCCGTGACTCGAGCACTCGAGATCCTCGAGCTCCTGGCCGAGAACGAGAAGCCGCTGGCTCTGGCGCGCATCAGCGAGCGCCTGGCGATACCGAAGAGCACCGCGCACGGCATCATCAAGTCGCTGGTCGAGCGTCGCTTCGTCGTGCCCGAGGGCGACGGCTATCGAGTCGGGATCCGAGCATTCGAAGTCGGATCGTCCTTCGTCCGCAGTTCCAACATCGCGTCGTTCATCGCCCCCCAGCTCGTGAGCGTCACTCGCCAGCTCGAGGTCACCTCTCACTACGCCGTCCTCGACGGGTGCGACGCGGTCTACCTGTGCAAGGAGGATCCGCCGCGCGCAGGGGTGCAGCTCGCCAGCTCTCTCGGTGCGCGCCTGCCGTCGCATCTCACAGCGGTGGGCAAGGCGTGTCTTGCGTGGCTCCCCGCGGATGAGGTTGCCGAGCACGTGACACCACGCGGTGGCGGCGCTTCCCAGGCCGAGCTCGTCGATCTCCTCAGCGAGCTCGGGGTAGTGCGAGACAACGGTTTCAGCACCGACGACGGGTCCACGGCCGCCGGCATTCGTTGTGTCGCGGCCCCGGTCTTCGACACGTCGGGTCCCTGCGGCGCCATTGGCGTCAGTTTCTTACGGGGCACCGGACTCGACAACGACGCCGTGGTCGGAGCTGTCGTGGCAGCCGCTGCACGTACGTCTGAGCTGCTTGGCGGAAAGGTGGTCTCGTGAGTGTTCAACCGCGGCCCTGGCTGAGCCGGATCGACCCCTATGTCCCGGGGCGCCAGGCGCTCAGCGCGGCGGGGGCGATGGCCTCGAACGAGTCGATCCTCGGCGCGAGCACCGCTGTCAGGGGCGCCATCGGTAGTGCCAGCGCGAGCCTGCACCGCTACCCGGACCCGTTGGCCGACGAACTGCGCGACGAGCTGGCAGCCCTGCATGGGGTGAGTGCTGATCAGATCCTGGTCGGAAACGGTTCCGACGAGCTGATCTTCCAGCTGGCGTGGACCTACCTGGCGCAGGGGGGAACCGCCGTGTGTGCCGACCCTGCCTACCGCATCGACGAGATCAGCTCGTACGTCGTCAATGCCGAGATCGTCAAGGTCCCGCTGCAGGACTGGAAGCACGACCTTGACGCCATGGCCGGGATCGCCGCGGACATTGCCTACGTCGTCAATCCGCACAACCCGACGGGCACGGTCCGCACGCGCGACGAGATCGAGCGCTTCGTCGAGACGAGCGCTGCCTCTTTGGTCGTCGTTGATGAGGCGTACGTCGACTTCACCGACGACCCCGCGGAGCTGACTGCCGTGCCACTCGTGGCCACTGGGCGCGTCGCGGTGCTGCGCACCTTCTCCAAGATCCATGGTCTTGCCGGGCTGCGAGTGGGTTACCTCATCGCGCCCTCCGAGATCATCGCCACGCTCCGTAAGGTTCGCGCGCCGTTCTCGGTGGGGACGCTCGCTCAGGCAGGTGCGCTTGCTGCGTGCCGAGACGGTGAACACCGCAGCGCTGTGAGGCGCCGCACCCGCGCGAATCGGGAACGTCTGCTCGAGCTCCTCGCCAGTACCGGACACGCAGCGGTTCCCTCACAGGCCAACTTCGTCCTGGTGCCCGTCGGTGACGAGTCGGCGTTCGTCGACGTGATGTCACGTCATGGAATTTCAGTGCGCCCCGGAACGACCTTGGGTGTGCCCGGAGCCGTAAGGGTCAGCGTTCCGGGCGATGACGGTCTCGCACTGCTCGAACGGGCGCTCAACGCCCCGACCGAAGATCTCGTCGTCCCGGCGACCAGCAACTGAGAAGGAGAATCGGCATGTTCGTCCATAACGCCTGGTACGTCGTCGCCTGGTCCGAAGAGGTCGGCCGCGAGCCGCTGAAGCGCACCGTTCTCGGGGAGGACATGGTCCTGTACCGCCAGCAGGACGGGGCAGCCGTGGCCATGGCTGATCGTTGTGCGCACCGCTCCTACCCGCTCTCCGCTGGTCGCGTCATCGGTGACAACGTCCAGTGCGGCTACCACGGCTTCGAGTACGACGCCTCGGGTGTCTGCGTGCGCGTCCCCGGCCAGGACCGCATCCCGCAACGTGCACTTGTGCGCACCTACCCGTTGGTTGAGGCACACCGCTGGGTGTGGGCATGGATGGGTGATCCCGCCATCGCTGCGGATACGCCCGTTCCCGACACCCACTGGATGACAGACCCGGAGTGGGACCGCGTCACCCACACCTTCCTGTTCGAGAGCAGTGCCGACCTGATCCACGACAACCTTCTCGACCTCACCCACGAAGCGTTCCTCCACACCAGCTCGATCGGTGACGATGCCGTGTACGAGAACGGGGTCACCGTCGAGGTGGACGGAACCACGGTCAGTGTCGACCGCTTCATGCCGTCCTGCCACCCTTCGCCGCTGTTCGAGAAGGCGACAGGCTTGTCCAAGGTCGACCGCTGGCACACCACCGAGTTCCAGATGCCATCCGTCCATGTCATCCATGCCGGCGTCGTCGAGCCCGGAGGCAAGCGAGAGGAGGGCCACCTCCTTGAGGTGCTCAACGCAATCACTCCGGCGACCGAGGACACGGCTTGGTACTTCTACGCGTTCTGCCGCAACTTCTCCGTCGGTGATGAAGCTCTGAACACCCTCCTCCAGGAGAACCTCGGCGGGGTGCTGCAGGAGGACGCCGACGCCTTGGCGCTCCAACAGCGCGCGATGGAAGCACGCCCCGCAAACCAGCCTGACGTGCTGATCGCACAGGACGCGGGCGTGGCGAAGGCGCGTCGCATCATGTCCAAGATGCTGGCCGGCGAGCAGAGGCCTGCCCAGTGAGACTTCTGGTCCGTGGCAACGCGCATCGACAGCTTGACGGTGGCGGAACAGAGCTTGCGTCGTCGCCCGACACCCTGGGCCGCGAACGCTGGCGATGGGACCTCCGTATCGGACGTCCCGTCGATGAGCGCGCTGGCGAGGCAGATCAGGTGACACTGCCTTTGGAGACGCCGACTGGCAGCTCGACCCTCACCTTGACGTTCGACCCTACCGAGGTCCACGGCAGTCTCGAGCTGCTTTCCTTCGACTCAGCAGCCCAGCTCGAGCGTTCGATGGAGGAACTGCTCATCATCGTTGCTAGAGGAGCCGTTCTCGTGGAGAACCGCCACCGTCTCAATGGCCTGGACGTCATGGTGCTCGAGGGGGATGACCCCATCAGCGTGGCAGTCGAGCCCGAGCACGAGGCTGGCGCTTCCGCCGCGATCGCACGGATCTCCCACGTCGACGGCACGCGCATCGCGTGGGTGCCCTGAGATGACCGGGACCTCTTGATGCGAGCCACCGAAGTGCGCAGCCTCCTGCAGCTGGACAAACCCCATCTGCGACGCAGCGACCGTGTTCTCGCAGGAGCCGCCGACATCGACGACTTCCGTCGTGCCGCCTGGCGCCAATGGCCACGCGGCGTGCGGGACTACGTCGATGGCGGAGCAGACGGGGAGATCAGCCTGCGCCGAAACCGCGACGCCTACGAGCGCCACGAGCTCGTGCCCGCAGTCCTGCGCGACGTGTCCACGATCGACACGTCGCACACCCTTCTCGGTGATCGTGTGGCTCTCCCCATGGCGCTCGCCCCCACCGGGTACAGCCGCATGATGCACCCCGAGGGTGAGCGCGCCGTCGCGCGAGCAGCTGCCCGCGCGGGTGTCCCGTACACGGTGGCGACGATGTCCACCGTCGCTCTCGAGGACATCCCTCGGGGCGGCGACCTGTGGTTCCAGCTCTACATGTGGCGTGACCGCGCGCTGGTGGAGGACCTGCTGCAGCGAGCGGCGGCTCGTGGCTGCCGCACTCTGATGCTGACCGTGGACACCGCTGTCACTGGCCACCGGCTGCGCGACACCCGCAACGGTTTCACCCTGCCGCCGCGACTCACCCCACGCAGCCTCCTCGGTATGGCCCGTCGCCCATCCTGGTGTGCGGCCATGCTCAGGTCAGACCCGATCACGTTCGCCAACGTGCCCGCAGAGATGGCGTCCGCGTCCGAGTCGGTCATGGAGTTCGCCGCTCGCCAGTTCGACTCCTCCGTGACGTGGTCCGACGTCGACTGGTTGCGCGACCGGTGGAACGGCCCCATTGCGATCAAGGGGATCGTGCATCCAGACGATGCCGCGCGCGCGGTCCAGCACGGAGCTGAGGCAGTAGTCCTCTCAAACCACGGCGGTCGTCAGCTCGACCAGACCATCGCGCCCCTGGACGCGCTCCCCGCCATCCGTGAGCGCGTCGGTTCATCACTGGAGCTGCTGGTCGACTCCGGGATTCGTCGCGGCAGTGACCTGGTGATTGCCCTTGCCCTCGGGGCGGATGCGGGACTACTGGGGCGTCCGTACCTCTACGGACTCGGTGCAGCCGGGCAATCCGGCGTCGAGCGGGTCCTCGATCTCTTCGCGGCTGAGGTCCGCAAGGCGATGGCCCTGCTGGGCGTCACTACCGTCGGGGAGCTCAAGGCCGCCGGGCCGACGCTGCTGCGATCAGTTCCACCGGTCACTACGCGTCCCGTCGCGACGCCATGAGGCTTCGGCACATGGTGTTCTTCCACCTCAAGGACGGGGTGTCGTCGGACGATCCGCAGCTGCAGGAGGCGCTGCGAGCTGAACGCGACCTGATGGACGCCGCACCCGGCGGTCAGGACTGGCTGTTCGGCCCTGATGTGTCTGATCGTTCGGGCTCCCCTGACTACGTCGGGGTCGGCGACTTCGAGTCAACCGAGGCGCTGAAAGACTTCCTGGCCCTTCCTGCGCACGTCAGAGCGGCAGAGCTCTGGGGACCACTGGCCGCGTTCATCGTGGCGGATCTGCAGCTCTGAGCGGAGATGACCCCGTGAAGCACCTGCCCGGCGCGTCGAGCGAGGACCAGACCCTTGCGATCGACGTCATGGTGCGCCACCCGAAGACACTTCCGGCAAGTGCAACCGTCCAAGAAGCGAGGGACGCACTGGCGGACGACCACGTGCACATGGTCCTGCTCACTGATGGTGGGCAGCTGGTCGGCACGGTGGTGCGTTCGGATCTCCCTGAAGAGGAAGTTCGTGGGCCGGCCATGTCCTGGGCGACGCTTGCTGGGCGGACTGTGGTTGCCGATGAGCCGTCAGCAGCGATCCATCGCATGTTGAGGGATCGGGGCCTTCGACGTGCTGCGGTGGTCGATGCTAAAGGAAGGCTGCTCGGACTGATGTGCCTTAAGAGGCACCAGCGGGGATTCTGCTCAGACGATGACGTGGCGTCTCGATCAACTCTGTAGCGTGGCAGGTCGGGGGCTCACGCAACTCCGGGGGGCCTGTGTGCTGCGGGCCTGTAGCGCGCTGTTCGCGCGCAACGCGTCAGAGCAACGCGCGTTGATAGGTTGCCGCGAGTTCGGGTCGGTTCAGCAGGACAACCCCAACCAGAGAGTCCTGATTGTGGTAACCGACCACAGGGTCGTCCCCCAAGTGGCCGTCCAGGAGCCGGTAGTCCTTCGTCCCGAGACCCGGCATGCCGAGTCCCTGTAGCCGGCCGCCCAATTGGTCGGTCCAGAATGTCGGCAACGGGTCGAACGGTGTGATCGGAGCAGAGGCGCCCAGCCGACCGGCCAGAGTGCGTCCAGCGTGGCGTCCAGACTCGGCGGCGAACGACCAGTGCTCGACGCGCATGTGGCGGCCGCCGTACCGACGGGATGGAAAACGGACTACGTCGCCGCAGGCAACGACTTGGCTAGCGCCGAGGACCGCCAGATCTTCATCGCAGAGCACACCACCGGACAGGTCAAGTCCGTTGTTCTCAAGGAAGTGAGTGTTTGGGATCGAGCCGACAGCCTCGACGACCACGTCGGCCGCTATCTCGGTTCCGTCGGACAGCCACGCGCCCGACTCCGTGTAACCCAGGACCGCGCTGCCCCGATGGAAGACCGCGCCGCGGTGCTCATGGCGTCGCTGCAATTCGGAGGCTAGCGAGGCACCCAGGATCGGCTGCATCGGAACCTGATCGGGGCCGACGACCACATGTACTGAGATACCCGCGTCGGTCAGCATCGAGGTCAGCTCGCACCCTAAGACGCCACCGCCGACGACCAATGCGGTCCGCGCCCCGCCTGCCCGCTCGCGGAGTACGACCGCGTCCTCAAACGTCCGCAGAGTTAAGGGCACTGGTCCCGGCAACGGCAACCGCCGGGCGCGGACTCCGGTCGCTACGACCATGCCGTCGTAAGCGACGGTCTCCCCGTTGTCGAGCGCCAACTCGCGCAGGGCCAAGTCAGATTCCACAACACGGGTTGAGGTCCGCCACCGGACGCTTTCGGAGTCAGGCAGCTTGAATGAGGAAGGCCCGAGCGGGTGAACCAGCAGATCCTTCGACAGCGGTGGCCGAGAGTACGGCTTGTGCGGCTCATCACCAAAGACCGTGATGTAGCAATCGATCCTCGAGCGCAGTAACGCCTCGACGGCGCGCAATGCCGCGAGCCCGGCCCCAACCACGGCTATGTGGCGGCGAGGACTGCCAACTCGGTCACGCATCTTCGGCGACGAGCTCGATCGCTTGTGCCGGGCACGCGAACATGGCTTCCTCGAGCTCGTCGCGCATGGTGTCCGGGAAGGACTCAGAGCGAAACTCTCTGAGGTCGCCGCGCCGGAGGTCGAGCTTCCCTCGTTTGTCGAGCGGAAATGAGGATGAAGTGAAAGAGCAGTGCCCGTGGTCCTGGCAGGCGCGAAGATCGACGACGAATCTCATGGTGTTCCTCCAGACTTGTTGGTCGAGCTTCCATAGCACCGCACCAGAGACCAGTCGGCTACGGTCGGAAGAGTCTGCGGGTCTGAGATTGCAGACGTTCCGACCGCGCTCTCCATGCTTCGAGCGATAGCGTTCGTGCCGTGCGTGAGGTTCCGGCTGCGGCGAACGCTTTGGCGATGCTTCGTTTCTTAGCGGGCCAACCGAGCCCGGTCACGGCGGCGGTTCTAGCGTCTGAGGTGGGCGTACCGCGCTCAACGACCTATCAGCTGCTGGCTACTCTGGAAACCCAGGGTTTTGTCATGTCCTATCCGGAGGACCGGCGTTTCGGTCTCGGACCTGCCGCTTACGATCTCGGGGCCGGCTACCTTCGCCAGGTCCCATTGCAGAGGATCGCTCGTAAGCCCGTGGCCGCCTTGAAGGAGCGTGTTGGGTTCAGCGTGCACATGACGGTGCTTCACGGACGAGACGTGGTCTACGTGCTGGGGGACCGGGTGCAAGGCGGTCCTCATCTCCTGACGGAGGTTGGAGTTCGCCTTCCGGCGGTGCGCACGGCGAGTGGACGGGCGATGCTCGCTCGATTGACCCCCGAGCAACTGAGGGCCAGTCTGACTGCTCTTCCCGGGCTTGATCGGGGCGCAGGGAAGTCACGGCTGAGCGCCGTGCGCGAGGAGTTGCGGGAAGTCAGGGCGCGCGGTTACGCGACCGAGGTCGGTGAGGTGGCCGAGGGTTTGGCTTCCGTCGCTGTAGCGGTCATCGACTCTCAAGAATATCCGGTGGCGGGCATTGCGGTGACCTACCCGATCGATGCGGTCGCGCCTCAGCGGGTCGAGGCGCTTGCGGCAGAGGTCACGAGGACGGCGCAGGCGCTGGGCCGACGAATGGGACGACGCGCGAGTGGTGCAGTCGCACGAGCAGCAGAATCGGGATGACCAGCGGCACGAAACCGTAGCCGGCGCCGTACGTGGACCATACGGTCGGGTCGCGGAACATCTCGGGTGTTGCGAGACTGAGCGTCCCCACCGTGAGGACTCCGATCAGTTCCAAAAAGGCGAGAACAGCAATCAGCCGCCGGCGTTGTGCGACCTGATTTGGGCGGGTGGCGAGGTAGCCACCGAGATAGCAGCAGAATGCGACGGTGGACAGGCTGTACGCCAGCGGCGCATGTCCTGGGTCCGCCATCCACTGCACCAAGGAGCGGCCGCCCGCAGCGATGGTGAAGACCAGGTAGAAGGCGCGGAACAGTGTCACGAGACAACCTCGATCCGGAGGGCCATAACGGCCGTCGCCAAGCAGCCAACGCCCGCGGCAAGTGCACGCGAGCGCCCCGGAACGCCGGTGCCTACGAGGAGACAGGGCAGCAAGAAGACGCCGGCGAGGAGATACGCGACCTGTTTGGCCTCGACGGGGTCGTCGGCTCTGACTAGCCCCACGCCGTGAACAATGGCGAGCATCAGAATCGCTAGCTCGAGAGCCGCGAGTGCGGTGCCGAGGCCGCGTGAGATCCCGCGCCCCGCCGCAGCTGCGGCCCCGCAGCAAATCCCCAGGCCGAGCCCGAAAACCATCGTTCCAAACGCTATCGAAGCTGTAGTCACGGCGTCGTGGCCACGGACTCGGCGCTGCGACGCGCCCGCTTGCGTCGGTGTCGGATTGTCCAGCTCACTAGGGCGGTGGTGAGCAGGACGACAGGAGCGAGGCCGAAGAACGCCCACAGCACGCGCACCCACCCATTCATGTACCAGCCGAAGTGACTTGGGTAGACCAGTTCCTCGTAGATCCGATTCTGGATTGGTGCGTCGTGTCCGCTCCACACGACCTTGGTGCGCGTCGGGTCATACTTGTCGACGTAGACCCAGTCATTGCCGTTGAGCAAGCTCCCGTCGTACGGGTCCCAGTCGGGCTCGGAGATGTCGAACAGATATGCGGACCTAGGGTCGTTCGGGTCCGGTATCGACTGGCTGCTGATCCGCCCGTCGACTTGGCCAAGCGCGGCCTTCGCGGCCGCGTCGAGACCGATATCAGTTGCGCCGGGCGACGGCTTACTTGCGAAGTCCCAGTTGAGTGCCCTGACTTGGGTTGTGTCACCTCCGGTGATGGCAAGCAGGCCCTGCTCGATCACTGGGTACTTGGCCGCCGCGCCTGTGATTCCCCACATGAGCAAGAAGGGCAAGGCGATGATCCCGACGACTTTGTGCACCTCCCGATGTGTGATGTAGCGGGACCTGCCGGTGCGGACACGCAGGCCGCTCGCGAGGCGATGCAGCCCTGGCCACCACAGGTAGAGGCCGGATAGGGCAAGCAAGGTCAGCACGACGCCAAGGATCCCGACGAGCGAATCGCCGAGGGTCTTGCCCTCCAAGCTCGCGATACCGAAGCGAGGCATCTCGGTCGCCATGAACGGGACGTAGCCGGGATATCGCGGACTGGACAAGCCGAACGCGTGCAGGTTCTCCACAAAGCCTTGGAAGCCACCGTAGTAGCGGCCGGAACTAGTGATCTCGCCCGTGCCCGCATCGACTCCATAGGTCATGTTCAGCGCTGGGTCCGCCACCAAGTAGATCCCGCTGTCCGAGACGACATAGCCAGCGGTGAAGTCGGGGTATTCGGCCCGCACCGCGTCAAGCGCCTCTTGGGCCGTGATCGGTTGCATCGAACGAGTCGGCTGGTAGATGTCGGCGTTCCGGGCACGGAAGCTCTCGCCGCCGTAAAGCAGCGGTACACCCGCGGCCATCAACACGACCAGAAACGCGGATGCTGCCAACGACGTCCAGCGGTGCGCGGCAGCCAACTTGGTTCGCCACGCGCGCTTCCTAGGCTCTGGGTGAGCCGGTACCTTTGCTGCCGTCGGCTGCTCTGTGTCCTGTGTCATCGTGACCCCTTTGACGCATCGGTCGGCGTCCTCCGCGGCTCAAAGTAGGGCAGGCCAGCCACCAAGCGCTGGGGCCTCCACCGCGATCGTGTCTGAGATTGCAGATGTTTGAGCTCGGAAGAGGAGAACGCAACGAACGTCCGCCTTAGTCGCGGATCTGACCGCGACGAGTTGCCTTCTCAGGCGCATCCGTGCGGTCAGTCAGCGCAGGCTTGACTGCGTCAGAGGATGCCTTAAGGCCAGGCAAGGCTGAAGAATTGTGTCTCCGTGAACTCGAGCATGCCCTGGCGGGCGCCCTCGCGCCCGAGTCCGCTTTGCTTGACGCCGCCAAAGGGAGCCGCCGGGTCAGAGACGAGGCCGCGATTGACGCCCACCATCCCCGCATCGAGCGCCTCAGCCAGGCGGAGTGCACGCTGGAGGTCACCGCTGTGGACATACGCGGCAAGGCCGAGCTCCGAGGAGTTCGCGATCGTCAGCGCTTCGGCGTCGGTGGCAAACGTGACGATGGAGGCGACCGGGCCGAACACTTCATCGGCCACGATCGGTGCGTTCGGGGGCACGTCGCGCAGTACGACTGGTGCAACGAAGTAACCCGTGAGACTCGTTGGCACTGGAGCCTGGTGCGTGATTCGTGCTCCGCTGGCGACGGCACCTTGGACGGCCCGGCTGATCCGCGCTGCCGCGCCGGCCGAGATCATCGGGCCGATAGCGCTGGTGGGCTCGGACGCCGGACCGACGACGAGCTCGGACACGGCGGTGCCGAGTCGCTCGGTGAACTCGTCGGCGATGTCCTGGTGGACGAGCAGGCGGTTGGCCGCGGTGCAGGCCTGGCCGCCGTTGCGGAACTTCGCGACGAGTGCCGCCTCGACGGCGGCGTCGAGGTTTGCGTCCTCGGTGACGATGAAGGGCGCGTTGCCTCCGAGTTCCATCGAGGCGTTCAGCACCCGGTCCGCGGCCTGGTGCAGCAGGGCTCGGCCGACGGGGGTGGAGCCGGTGAAGGACACCTTGCGCACGCGTGGGTCGGCCAGCCAGGCGGACACCACACCCGGTGCGTCCGTCGTGGGCACGACGTTCACCACGCCCGCCGGAACCCCGGCGTCGGCCAGGATCCGGGCGACCGCGAGCGCGGTGAGCGGGGTCTCGGCCGCCGGCTTGAGGACGACGGTGCAGCCGGCGGCCAGCGCCGGAGCGATCTTGCGGGTGGCCATCGCGGCGGGGAAGTTCCACGGTGTGACGAGTGCGGCCACGCCGACGGGCCGATGGGTGACGATCGTGCGAGTTCCACCCCCGGGCGACTCGCCGTAGGAGCCGCTGCTACGCACCGCCTCCTCGGCGAACCAGCGGAAGAACTCGGCGGCGTAGCCGACCTCGCCGCGTGCGTCAGCTTCGGGCTTGCCGTTCTCCAGCTTGATCAGATCGACCAGGAGGTCGGCCCGCTCGTGCATGAGGACGAAGGCCCGGTGAAGTACCTCCGACCGGTCCCGGGGCGAGGCCGTGCGCCATCCCGGGAACGCCTCGGCGGCCGCGTCGACGGCCGCCCGTGCGTCAGCCGGCGTTGCGTCGCTGACCCAGGCGACACCCGTCCCGGTGGCGGGATCGTCCACCTCGAAGGTGCTGGAGGCGGGACGCCACCGACCGCCGATGAGCAGTCCTCGCTCGGGGTCGAGGTTGCGAATCGCCGCCGCGACTGGGCTGGTGAGGGCAGGGCTGTATGGCACGGGAGAGCCTTTCGAGGGGGACGAGGATCAGGAGGACGGGCGCAGCCCGGCCAGCAGGGCGCGGCGGCTTGCGCGGACGTGGTCGCGCATGACGCGCTCGGCGCTGTCGCCGTCCTTGGACAGGATCAGCTCGAGCACCACGTGGTGCTCGCGGTCGGACTCCAAGGGACGGCCGGGCTGGCGGAGCGAGGTGCTGACCAGACGCGGGTATGCCAGCTGGTTCATCAGCATCCGGTAGTGCCCCGCCAGCTTGGCGTTGTCGGCGCCACGGACGATCAGGTCGTGGAACTCGCCCACGAGGGCCGCGTAGCCTTCCTCGTCGTTGCGAGCGACAGCGGCATCCGCGAGCCTCATTGTCTCCTCGAGCTCCTCCAGCTCGGGAACGCGACCCCGTTGCGCGAGGAGTCGCGCAGCCGCACCCTCGAGGAGCTCCTTTACCTCGAACAGCTCGCTGATCTCGCGAGGTGAGGGAGCGGTGACGAACGTGCCCACTCGGGGACGGACCTCGACGAGGCCCTCGCTCTGCAGCTGCTTGAGCGCCTCACGGACCGGCGTACGGCTGACGCCGAACTCATCGGCCAGCGCCAGCTCGCTCAGGCTGACCCCCGGAGCCACCGCCCCGCTGATGATGCGCCGGCGCATCTCGCTGATGACGCGGCCCTGGATCGAACTGTGCGAGGCCATCAGGTCAGCAGAGGCAGCGCGCCGCCGTCGAAGAACTGGCCGGCGCTGTAGACCATCGGCGCTGTGTCACCCACCTCGGCATGCACGACTCGGCCGACGAAGACCGTGTGCGTGCTCGCCTGCAACCGCTCGCGGATCTCTACCTCCATCTGCGCGCTGCTCGCCGCAAGGTATGGGCTGCCGTGCGGCGCGGGTGACCACCTCATCCCGTCGAACTTGTCGGCTGCCTTGCCCGCAAAGATCGACACGACGTCCATCTGGCCGGTGGAGAGGATGTTGATGGCCAGGTGCCGGGCCCGGAAGAGGCAGTCGTGGGTCGAGGAGGTCTGCTGGACGCAGACCATGACCGTTGGCGGTTCCAGCGAGATTGAGGAGAACGCGTTGACGGCGAGCCCGCGCGGGGTGTCACCGTCCATCGTGGTGACGACGGTGACGCCGGTGACGAACTGGCGGTTGACCTGCTTCATGAGGTCGATGTCGGGCGTGGTCATGAGGGTGCTCCCGGTGTGTAGCGAGGACATGTCAGAGGTCCTGCCCGACGCTGATGATTCCCAGTGCGGACAGCAACGCGCGCGGGTCCCAGGTCACGAGTTCCTCGATCACCAGGTCGCCCTGGAAGCGGGAGAAGGTGGCACCGCTGACCTCCACCCGACGGTGGGTCGCCGGGACTCCCAGGAGGGAGTTCTGATGGGTGCCGGCGCTGCGCCATCGCACCGCCGCGCGGTCCCCCTCGATGACGACGTCCTCGACGGTGGTGACCAGGTCGGGGAAGGCCGCGCGCGTGGTGAGGATCGTGGCCTTGAAGGCGGTTAGGTCGAGAGGCGCTTGCCCCGGGCCGCTCCGGCGGACGTAACTGGGACTGAGGAGGCCGTCGAGAGCATCGACGTCGCCGCGATCCCAGGCTGCTGCCCACGTGCGGGTGATGTGGACACGGCGGTCGTCGCTCGTCGTCATGGGTTGTCCTCTCGGCGTTAGGGGCGAGTCGCTGGTATGCAACAGCACGCTAGGCACCACCTTGCATGCCTGTCAAGAAGCCCTTCTACGCCTACAAAACTCGGGTTGACGGCATGCAACAGGCCGCGATACGGTCTTGTGCCATGCAAGCGATCGCTGATTTCGGTCTCCGCAAGTTGGTCCTGTACTGCGAAGACGTCCGCACCGAGGGCGGGCATCCGCCGGCGCAGCCGGCACGGCAGGCGAGCGTCGCAGCCGTGCTGCGCAACCCGTGGCTGAGCACTGGCCCCGGCGCCGACCTATCGGCAGAGGTAGTGCGCGTCGCCCCGGGACTCGCTCGCCTACTCACCGACCGGCTCGTACTCGCGCTCGGGGGCGTCGAGAAGATCGAAGCCTTCGGCAAGGCCGCGATCGTGGGCACGTCCGGGGAGATCGAGCACGGCGGTGCGCTCATCCACACCCCCTACTTCGGCAACCTGGTGCGCGAGTTCCTGGGCGGCGAGTCCATCATCTGCTTCGCCGACGCGCGGGCCGAGGCGGGCGAGTCCCTGGTCGTGCCCCTCTGGCACAAGACTCACGCGGCCACCCGCAGTCACTACCAAACAGTCAGCGCCCGCGTTCCCGATGCGCCGCGCGCCGACGAGATCGTCGTCATCGCCGCGGCCTCAACCGGCCCGCGCCCCCACCCGCGCATCGGCGACCGCGCCACCGACCCCGTCATCACCGCACACATCCTGGAGGAAACACACTCATGAACGTCCGCAAGATCGTCACCGTCGTCGAGGAGATCCACACCGAGGGCGGCCGCGAGGTCTCCCCGCCGGCCCGGGTCGCCGTGGTCGCCGCGGTGATCGCCAACCCGTGGGCCGGACAGGGGTTCGTGGAGAACCTCGCCCCGGGCATCGACGACAATGCGTCCGATCTCGGAGCGCTGCTTGCTCCGCTCGTGATCGAGGCGCTCGGCAGCACCGCGGAGGCGTACGGCAAAGCGGCAATCGTTGGTCTCGATGGGGAGATCGAGCACGGCTCGGCCCTGATCCACACCCTGAAGTTCGGCAACCACTTCCGCGACGCGGCCAACGCCACCACTTTGCTGCCCGCAGTCGAGAAGCGCGCGGCGGCAGGCACTGTCTTCGACATCCCGCTCAAGCACATCACCGACGCGACCATCCGTTCGCACCACCAGAGCGTCGAGGTACGCATCGCCGACGCGCCGCACCCCGGCGAGATCGTCGTGGGCCTCGCCGCCGCCACGCAGGGTCGTCCGCAGCAGCGTCTGGCCGATCTGTCGACCGAGCAGTGATCTCGTGAACCGACCCTCGCTCGTCCTGCTGCACGGTGTGGGCCTCGACCACACCGTGTGGCAGCCCGTGCTCGCGGAGCTGGGGCCCACGTTCGAGGTGTCGACCCCCGACCTGCTCGGGCACGGCGCGCGGCCGCCTGCACCGGTCGGGACGACGTTGGGCACGATCGCCGACGACGTCGCGGCGACGATCGCTCCGGGATCGCACATCGTTGGATTCTCTCTGGGTGCTCTCGTCGCGCAGCACCTCGCTCTGCACCGGCCCGAGCTCGTCGCCAGCCTGACGCTGGTTAGCTCGGTGTGCCGACGCACGCCCGAGGAGCGGGAGGCTGTGCTGGCCAGGCTCCACGTCGCCGAGGCCGACCTCGCGGGCAGCACAGCGGCCTCGATCCAGCGCTGGTACGCCGACACCGGCGTCGCCGACGACCTCGTGCGCCGCACCGAGGCGACGCTCCTCGCCAACGACCCCGGCTCGTTCGCGGCGTGTTACCGCGTCTTCGCCACGGCTGATGCCGAGGTTGCCGACGACCTGCACCGCATCGTCGTACCGACCATGGCCGTGACCGGAGAGCTCGACCCCGGTTCGACCCCGGCGATGGCGCACCGACTCGCGGACGCGATGCCACATTGCCGGGCCGTCGTCATGCCTGACACCCGACACATGCTGCCCGTCCAGCGTCCGCGCGAGCTGGTCGCGGCGCTCACCGCCTTCATCGGAGAGGATGCCCATGCCTGAGACCTTGCGACTCCACCACTTCATCGGTGGAGAACACGTCGAACCGAGCTCGTCCGCACGGTTCGAGAGCATCAACCCCGCTACCGGCGGCGTGCTCTACGAAGCCGCGCGCGGCGACGCGGATGATGTCGACCGTGCGGTCCGGTCCGCGCGAGCGACCTTCGAGGACGTGGGGTGGCGCGACCTGAGCCAGACCCGCCGCGGCCATCTGCTGCGCCGCCTGGGAGACCTCATCGGGCAGAACGCCGAGGAGCTCGCCCGGATGGAGACCGAGGACAACGGCAAGCTCCTGCGCGAGATGCGCGGTCAGCTCGCGACGCTTCCTGAGTATTGGCACTATTACGCCGGCCTGGCCGACAAGATCGAGGGATCGACCATCCCGACGTCCGACCGGCGCGTCTTCAACTACACGATGCGTGAGCCGCTCGGCGTCGTCGGTGCGATCACCCCGTGGAACTCCCCGCTGACGCTCACCACGAGCAAGCTGGCACCCGCGTTGTGCGCCGGCAACACCGTCGTCGTGAAGCCGTCCGAGCACACGTCGCGGTCCGTGCTGCGGCTCGCCGAGCTGGTCGTCGAGGCCGGCTTCCCGCCCGGCGCGGTCAACGTCGTGACCGGCTTCGGCGCAGAGGCCGGTCAGGCCCTCGTCGACCACCCCGAGCTCGCCAAGATCTCCTTCACCGGTAGCACCGGCACCGGGTCCCGCATCGCGGCAGCCACCGCCAGTCGCTTCATCGGCTCCACCCTCGAGCTGGGCGGGAAGTCACCCAACATCGTCTTCGACGATGCCGACGTCGCCAACGCCGCCATGGGGGTTGTCGCCGGCATCTTCGCCGCCGCCGGGCAGACCTGCATCGCCGGGAGCCGGGTCTTCGCCCATCGCTCGGTCTACGACGAGCTCCTCGAGCGCGTCTCCGACCGCGCCCGCAGCATCACGATCGGCGACCCGCTCGACGACCGCACCGAGCTGGGCCCACTCGCCTTCGCCGACCAACGGAACAAGGTCGCCGGCTACGTCGACCTCGGCCGCAGCGAGGGAGCGCGCGTGCTGACCGGCGGCAACCCCTCCGACGGAGGGACAGGAGGCTTCTTCTACGAACCGACCGTCCTGGTGGACGTCCACAACGACATGCGGGTCGTGCGGGAGGAGATCTTCGGTCCCGTCGCCGCGATCATGCCCTTCGAGACCGAGGACGAGGTCGTCGCGCTGGCCAACGACACCGATTTCGGCTTGGCGGCTGGCGTTTGGACGCAGAACCTCTCTCGCGCGCACCGGATGGCCGGCCGCCTCGAAGCCGGCACGATCTGGGTCAACACCTATCGCGCGATGTCACCGATGTCGCCGCGCCAGGGCTTCAAGTCGAGTGGTGTCGGTGTTGAGCACGGCACGGAGACGATCAAGGAGTACACCCGGCTCAAGAGCGTGTGGATCAACACGAGCGAAGAGCCAGTGGCCGACCCGTTCGTGATGCGGAGCTGACCATGCCCAATGTCGACATCACCCTCGGTGCCGGGCGCACGCCGACGCAGATCCGCGCGTTGGTGCACGCGGTGCACGAGGCGGTGCTCCGCACCGTCGCCACCAGGCCCGAACACGTCCGGGTGCTGGTTCACGAGATCCCCCGCGCCAACTGGGCGACGGGGGACGTCACGCTGACCGAGATGGATGCCGGGGCCGCTGAAGACGCCGGCGAGGAAGACCAGGAGAAGTGATGAGATTTTCGCTGTTCGCGCACATGGAACGATGGGATGAGGAGGTCAGTCACCGGCAACTGTTCGAGGACCTGACCGACCTCACCCTGATGGCCGAAGCCGGCGGCTTCTCAACCGTGTGGATCGGGGAGCACCACTCGATGGAGTACACCATCTCCCCGAGCCCGATGCCGCTGCTGGCCTACCTCGCCGCGCGCACCACAACCATCCGCCTCGGCGCCGGCACCATCATCGCCCCGTTCTGGAACCCGATTCGCGTGGCCGGCGAGTGCGCGCTCCTCGACGTGATCAGCAACGGTCGGATGGAAGTCGGCCTCGCCCGAGGGGCCTACCAGTTCGAGTTCGACCGGATGGCCGACGGCCTCCCCGCGAGCGACGGTGGCAAGCACCTGCGCGAGCTGGTGCCCGCCGTGCGCGAGCTGTGGCAGGGCGACTACGCCCACGACGGAGCCATCTGGCAGTTCCCCACTTCCACGAGCGTGCCCAAGCCGTTGCAGCAGCCGACGCCGCCGATGTGGATCGCGGCCCGCGACCCCGACTCGCACGACTTCGCGGTTGGTCAGGGTTGCAACGTGATGGTGACGCCGCTGATGAAGGGGGACGAGGAGGTGGTCGACCTCAAGAGGAAGTTCGACACCGCAGTCGCCAACCACCCGGAGGTCTCGCGTCCCGAGCTCATGGTGCTCCGCCACACCCACGTGCATTCCACCGACGACCCCGAGGGCTGGAAGCCCGCGGCCGCCGCGATCTCCCGCTTCTACCGCACCTTCGATGCGTGGTTCGGAAACAAGGCGACCCCGGTCAATGGATTCCTGGAACCCAGCCCGGAGTCGAAGTTCGCCGAGCGTCCCGAGTTCGAGCTCGAGTCGCTCCACCGCACGGCCATGATCGGCACGCCGACGGAGGTGATCGAGCGGCTGCGCTCCTACGAGGAGCTCGGCGTCGACGAGTTCAGCTTCTGGATCGACAACAGCATGTCCCATGAGGAGAAGCGAGCCTCCCTCGAGCTGTTCATCAAGGAGGTCGTGCCCGCCTTCCAGTGAGGCAGAACCGAAGCCGAGCATCAGAAGCAGAAGAGAAGAAGCCGCCGGGACGTGTCCCGGCGGCTTCTGCATGTGCTCAAGTGCCTAGGCGCCTGACGCCCCTCGGAGCTGCGTGCTCGACACCACCGAGAGCAACGGGGCGTTCATGCCCATGATGTGCAGCGCCTGGTCGTGGAGCTCGCGCGTCGCCCCGGCGCAGGCGTCGGAGACGACCTGCACCCGCCTGCCCGCGTCGGCGGCGGCGTACGCCGTGGACAGCACGCAGCACTCGGTCGCGACGCCGCACAGGACGAGCGGAGCCTCACCCACGACGGCTTCGAGTCTGGCTCCCCACTTCGAGAACGTGGGCTCGGTGATGACGGGTGCGCCGGCGGTCGCCTCGATGGTCAGGTCCCAGGTGTTGTCGTCGGGGTCGACACGGAACTCCGACCAGTGGTCGTAGTAGGCCGCCCACTGACCAGTCTCGGACGGGTCTCGGACGAAGCGCGTGTAGACGACACGGTCGACGAAGTGGCGGGCCAACTGTTGGATGACCGGCGTGATGTCGGCATAGCCTTCGGCGGCCCATCCGCTGGATGGGTCGCCGAAGGCGTGCTGCATGTCGATCACGACCAGCCAGGGAAGGCGGTCGGTCACCCGGCGCTCACCGCCTCGGTGTCGTCGGCCGGGCTGGCCACGACGGCCACCGGACGTGTGAGGTGCCACAGCGGCTTGAGTCGGTAGGTGGCGAGGAAGACGACGCAGGTGATCGCGAACCCGAGGTACATGCTCACGTCCCCACCGCCCACGCTGTTCGCGAGGGGCCCGGTGTAGAGGGTGGACTGCCAGAACGGCGCCGAGCCGACCACGCCGGCGAGCCAGGCCACGAAGCCCCACTCGAGAACGCGGGTCTTGTCGTAGAGCTCGGGGATCCGCGCCTTGTCCCGGCGCCCGCCGACGGCGTAGTCGAGCAGGATCACCGCAACGTAGGGGGCGATGAAGTACGCCGTCAGGTTGAGGAAGACGGTGAACTTGTCATAGACGCCGGCCTCGGCCCACAGGCTCACGCCGAAGGCGGCCGCGCAGATCAGCACCACGGCCTGGGTCCGGCTGACGGGCAGGCCGAGCGTCTGCAGCGAGATGGCGCCGCCGTAGACATTGAGGAAGTTCTGGGAGAACGACGAGAGCAGGATCGCCAGCAGGCACGGCGCGGCCCAGGGGCCGGTGAGCTCGCGGACGGCATCGATGGGATCGAGTGACGTCGCGCCACCAGCGACGACGGCGCCAGCGATGCCGAGCCACGACAGGGTGACGAAGTTGCCCAGCCCGGTCAGCCAGCCGGCCTTGCGGCTGACGTCGGCGTCGTCGGGGAGGTAGCGCGAGTAGTCCGAGGCGAACGGGGTCCACGCGACGAGGAAGGCGAGGAACCATCCGAACAGGGTCAGCCAGCCGCCCAGCGAACCGATGTAGCCCCCAGCATCGGGGTTGGCCTCAAGGGTGGCCGAGCCGCGGACGATCGCAACGATGGTGAGCAGCAGGAAGAGACCCACGAGCACGAAGGACAGGACCTTCTGCAGGAAGTGGATCATGTTGTAGCCGTATATCGCGACCACAAGCTGGAGCGCGACGAGGCCGAGCGCGGAGAAGATGAACGGAAGGCCGGTGAGCTCGCCGAGCGCCTTGCCGCCGAGGATCACGGTCAAGGCCGCCCAGCCGATGCCTGCGAACACGTTGATGTAGGCCACCGGGAGCAGGTTGCCCACGAAGCCGAGCGCGCCTCGGGCTTGCATCTGCTGCGGCACGCCGAGGTGCACGCCCATCCGGGACAGGACGGCCATCAGGAGCGATCCGACCGCGGCGCCGGCGACGACCGCGGTCACCGCGCCCATCAAGCTCAGCCCGAACCAGGCGGCACTGAAGCCGAGGATCATGATGGGGAAGTTCAACCCGGCCGCGAACCAGACGTAGAACTGCGATATCGACTTGCCGTGACGCTCGACGTCGGGAATGTGGTCGACGCCGTATGGCTCGACCTTGGCGACGCTGTCGCGGTAGCCGCGATCAGGAGCGGTCGCGTCGGATGAGTTCTCCATTGTTGTTCCGTTCTCCAGTCTGCCATGTTGTATGCAAGACCAATGGTGTGACCGGCGCGACACGCCTGTCAAGAGCGACGACTGGCTTGCGCGACTCGAACCAACGGTCGTGGTACCTGCAGTCATGCCACCGTCATTGCCTGATCGTGGTTGGTCCCCGTATGGTTGTGCCATACAACGTGTCAGAATCTGACGGACGGGGAACTCATGTCATTGCGGGCCGAGGCAATCAACAACCCGAGCATCCAGACCCGGGTCATCGATGCGGTGCGCGAACGCATCATCAGCGGCGAGCTCGAGCCAGGTGTCAGTCTTTCCGAGATCGCTCTTGCCGACGCCTTCGGCGTCAGCCGTACGCCGGTGCGGGAGGCGCTGAAGCAGCTGCAGACCGAGGGCCTGGTGGAGATCCGTCCACGAGTCGGCACGTTCGTGACCGCCCCCTCTCGCCGCGAGATCAACGAGCTCTTCGAGATGAAGGCGCTCCTGGAGGGTGCGGCGGCGCGGCTGCTGGCCAACCGCGGCAAGGTGCCCGAGCTCGAGCGCCTGCGGGAGAACGTCCGAGCGACCGACGAGGCGGTGAGGGCCGGTGACGAGGAGGCCCACGCCGACCTGGTCCAAGAGTTCCACGACCTGATCATCGAAGGTGCGGACAATGCAAAGCTGCACGGGCACTACCGGATCCTCATGAACCAGTTGGCGTACCAGCGGCTGGTGCGCACGTCCCTGTCGCAGCCGGGCCGGCCTGCAAAGTCTGGGTCGGAGCACCATCACGTGGTCGAGCTGATCGAGGCGAAGGATGCCGATGCTGCGGAACGTGTGATGCGCGACCACGTACGCGCCAGCCACCGCTCACTGATGGTGGGGCTCGATGAGGCGCTGAGCCCTCCGCAGTGAACACCACGCCCCATGGAATCTCGGCCCATGCAGGGGTCGCCGGACCCTATGGGGCGAGCAGCGTGTGCTGCCGCGAGGGCCTCGACCGAGCATCCATACGTTAGGCCCCAGGGTCGCACCGCGCGTGCGTGCTCGCTTCGGACGTTGTGGCGCGCCCTGACGAAGCAGTTCTTTGAAAGATCCAGCCTCTTCGGCGCACACGCCGCAGGCGGCCAGGTGGGTGGCCATCTGGGGTCCTCGTGTGACACCACACGCGACTTCCCTCGCCCATGCGCTCGCTGAGGCGGATCACGGCAGTCCCGTTCGATCACTCCGTGGACGTCCTGGGGGAGTGTCGTGACCCCTGGGGGAATACGGGGGGAAGTTTGGCGGAGGACAGCAAGCAGGACTGCGAGGTGGCCGCATAGGCAGATGGTCGCAACTTCTCGAGACCACTCCGTCTCGGTGCAAAACTGCAGGTCAGCGGCACGCTGAAAGCGTATTGGCGACCCAACCTGTTTGTGTGCCCCAGGCCAGAGTCGAACTGGCGACCTTTCGCTTAGGAGGCGGCTGCTCTATCCACTGAGCTACTGGGGCGTTGCCGGGTCACCCGGAGGTTCTGCGGCGGGCAGCATCCTGCCACGACGTCGTACGCCGTCGCGCACCCGCGGGCGGTCGGGCATCCGATGGGGCTCCCGAACCAGTGGTGTCGCGGAGGACGAAATCTTGTCCGAGTGAAGTAGGTTCGTGCCGGTCAGCAGTACACCCCCTGTCGAAGGTGAGCCCCGTGTCGGATGAGTCGCGCCCGGAGACTCCCGACGGCGCGCCCAAGCGCAAGGGCACGGCCCCGCGCAAGCACGCGGTCGGCCGCGTCATCCTGATCACTGCCGTCGTGCTCGCCCTCGTCACCGGTCTGGGGATGGTCTACTTCGTCCGCCACCTCAACGGCAACATCACCGGCGTCTCGCTCGCCGAGCTCGGTGACGACCGGCCCGAGAAGGTCTACAAGGGCAACGGCGAGCCACTCAACATCCTGGTGATGGGGTCCGACTCGCGTGACTGCGAGGGCTGCGACATCGACCAGGAGGGCGGCGGCGGCTCCGACACGACCATCCTCGTGCACCTGTCCGCGGACCGGAGCCGGGCGTACGCGGTCTCGATCCCGCGCGACTCGATCGTCGACCGTCCCGAGTGCAACGACGGCGAGTCACCTGAGGCGTCCGAGGTGATGTGGAACGCCGCCTACACCGAGGGCGGGCCGGTCTGCACCGTCGCGCAGCTCGAGTCCACCACCGACGTCTACGTCGACCACTTCGTGGTGGTCGACTTCAACGGGTTCGGCGACATGGTCGACGCCGTCGGCGGCGTGCCGGTCTGCGTCCCGGAGGACATCGACGACCCGAAGCACCAGATCTTCGTGCCGAAGGGCGACCCGTCGGTGCTCAGCGGGGACCAGGCGCTCGACTACGTCCGGGCGCGCTACGTCGGCGACCTCGAGCAGCAGAACGACATCTCCCGGATCCGGCGCCAGCAGACCTTCATCGCCGCGCTCGTGCGCGAGGTGAAGTCGGCCGGCACGCTCACCCGCTTCGACAAGGTCGTCAACTTCCTCGACGCCGCCACCAAGTCGCTCACCACCGACACCGAGCTGGACTCGGTCACCCGGCTGGGCAAGATCGCCATGCAGCTGCAGAGCATCGGCCTCGACAAGGTGAAGTTCGTGACGCTGCCGACGGAGTACTTCTCGCGCGACTCCGACCACTGGGGCAAGGTCTTCTGGACTCCGGAGGCCACCAAGATCTGGAAGCTCATCAACGCGGACAAGGAGCTGCCCGCGAGCCTGATCGGCGGCAGCTCGATCAGCGCCGAGCCCCCCGCCAGCTCGCAGGAGAGCCAGACCCCGACCGAGACGCCCAGCTCGACCGAGTCCCCCTCCGAGTCCCCCTCCGAGACGCCGTCGGAGACCGCCTCGCCCAGCGAGACCCCGGCGCCCACGGAGACCGAGACCACGAAGCCGGAGCCCGTCCCGGGAGTCTGCGCATGAGCACCCCACGACGTTCTTCTCCTCCGCTGCGCTCCCCCGAACAACGCCGCGGGGACCCCGCATGAGCACCGACGAGCCGACCTCTTCTTCCCCGGAGCCGGAGTGGCAGCGCCGCCGACGCCTGGCCGCGGTCTTCGGTGACAGCACGCCCGAGCAGACCAGCGACGACACCGACGCCCGCGAGGACAAGGCCGGCAAGGGCGACGCCTGGTACCGCGACCAGGTGCCGCCCCACCACGGCTGACGCCCTCCCCGGGCGAGGCGTGGGTCAGACGGTGCCGCCGCGTGCGGCGAGCAGGTCGCGGATCTCCTCGAGCAGGGCGACGTCGGCGGGCGTGCCCTCGGCCTCGGAGGGGAAGAAGCGCTCCTTGGCCTTCGTGTAGGGCATCACGATGAAGAAGTAGACGACGGCGCCCATGATGAGGAACGAGATCACGGCGTTGAGGAAGGCGCCGAAGCTCTGCTCCTCCGTGGAGAAGTAGCTGGAGGCGGACGGGGGCATGAGTCCGGTGAGCCAGGCCGTGAACGTGGTGACGACCGCAGCGAACGCGAGCGCCATGATCAGGCCGGTGGCGATCTCGATCAGGTTGCCCTTGAGGATGAAGTTCTTGAAACCACTCATGCTGTGCCTCCTTGGTGGGCCCGAGAGGGGCCTCGGTCGAGCGAGTGGCCCTCACGCTAGCGGTCCCACGACACCGTCAGGAACTGTGACAGCGCCGCGCCGCTGATCTCGATCGCCTCGGCTGCCGACGCCCCGACCACGACGAGCGCGCCGCCCGAACCTCCGGCCGGACCCTCGGGCGCACCGGTCGGGGTGGCCAGGACGGTCACGTCGCGCGCGACCACGGCCGACGTGCCGGTGCCGGGGTCGGTGGCGACCAGGTCGACCTCGTCGCCCGGGCGCAGCAGCATCGCCATCCCCGCGTCGGGCAGCCGGACGGGGAGGATCGTCTCGCCGGGCTGCGCCAGCGCCAGTGCCGGACCCACGACGCGTACGTCGGTCAGCACCTCGCCGCGGCCCAGCGGGGCCGCCAGGACCCGGCCGGTCGCCGCGGTCGCCGCGTCGGGTGGCGCCAGGTCGGCGGGGAAGGCTCGTCGGACGAGGTCGTCGTCGGCGAGCCGGGTGCCCGAGGGCAGGTCGCGGGCGGCGACCAGCACGTCGACCGTGTCGGGTGCCGGCGGCGCGAGCGTGCGCAGCGCGCTGACGGTGGCGGCCGCGACCAGGGCTGCGGCGATCAGCCGGCGTCGGCGCCGCAGCTGGTGGCGTACGGCGCGCAGCCGGCGCCGGGTCGGCGGGAGTCCCGGGAGCATCCCCCGACGCTAGGCCGGATCGCCCCGGTCGCGCTGGGGCCCTCCACAGGCGTCAGTCGGACGAGGACGAGGTGGAGGAGGACGACGAGGAGGTCGACGAGGTGGACGACGTGGACGACGAGCCGGAGGTCGAGGAGGTCGAGGCCGCCGGCGTGGAGGAGGACGAGCCGGAGCGGCTGTCGGTGCGGTAGAAGCCCGAGCCCTTGAAGACCACGCCCACGGCGTTGAACAGCTTGCGGAGCTTGCCGTCGCACTGCGGGCAGACGGTCAGCGCGTCCTCGCTGAAGCTCTGGAACTGCTCGAAGGAGTGGCCGCACTCGGTGCAGGCGTACTGGTAGGTGGGCATGTCTGGAGTCCTCGGCTGGTGCGTGGGTGCTGCAAACGGGAGATCGGCCACGGCCGGCGCGCGACGCGCTGGCACTCGAGCCCTTCGACTGCCAATGGTACGGCACAATGGGCGACGCGATGAGCGAGCCGTCACCCACCCCCGCACCCACAGTCACCCCCGAGCCGGGCTCCGGCACGCCTCACCCCCACTGGTGGCAGACCTTCAAGCGCGCTCCCCGCGGCGTGCGGTGGGCGGCGTGGACCGCCGTCGGCCTGGTGGTGGTGCTGCTCGTGGTGGCGCTCGCGGCGGTGGTCGTCGTACGCCGTCCGCTGCCGCAGACCAACGGAGACGTCGAGGTCGCTGGCCTGTCCGCGTCGGTGGAGGTGATCCGCGACGACCACGACATCCCGCAGGTCTACGCCGACACCGACGCCGACCTGATGCGCGCCCAAGGCTACGTGCACGCCCAGGAGCGCTTCTTCGAGATGGACTTCCGCCGGCACGTGACGGCGGGCCGGTTGTCCGAGCTCTTCGGCGAGGACTCCCTCGAGACCGACAAGTTCATCCGCACGATGGACTGGCGAGGCGTGGCCGAGCAGGAGTGGGCGCTCCTCGAGCCGTCGACGCGCGACGCGCTGACGGCCTACGCCGAGGGCGTCAACGCCTACCTCGCGGAGCGCCGGCCCTCCGAGCTCGCCGCCGAGTACGCCGTGCTCGGGCTGACCGGCCTCGACTACACGCCAGAGGAGTGGGACCCGGTCGACTCGCTGTCGTGGCTCAAGGCGATGGCCTGGGACCTGCGCGGCAACATGGACGCCGAGGTCGACCGGGTGCTGCTGTCGCTCGACCACACCGAGGACGAGATCGCCGCGCTCTGGCCCGCCTACCCCTACGCCGACCACCCGCCGATCGTCTCGGGCGGAGGGGTCGTCGACGGCGTCTTCGAGCAGAACGCGTCGGGCAACGCCACCCGCAACCCGCGCCGTCCGGCGTACCCATCCGCTGTCGTCGACGCCCTCGAGCGCGTGCAGGACCGGATGGACGCGATGCCCGAGCTGATCGGCAAGGGCCGCGGCATCGGCAGCAACTCGTGGGTCGTCGACGGCGAGCACAGCGCCACCGGCAAGCCGCTGCTCGCCAACGACCCGCACCTCGGCATCAGCCAGCCCGGCATCTGGATGCAGATGGGCCTGCACTGCCGCGAGCTGAGCGCCGACTGCACGCTCGACACCTCCGGCTTCACGTTCTCCGGCGTGCCGGGCGTGATCATCGGCCACAACGCCGACATCGCCTGGGGGATGACCAACCTCGGCCCCGACGTCACCGACCTCTTCCTCGAGCAGACCGAGGGCGACGACCGCTACGTCCGCGACGGCAAGACCGAGCCGATGCAGGTCCGCACCGAGACGATCAAGGTGCGCGGCGAGGACGACGTCGAGCTGCGGGTGCGCGAGACGGTGCACGGGCCACTGATCAGCGACGTCTCCTCGGACTTCGCGACGGTCGGCGCCAACGCCCCGACCGACGAGCCCGGCGAGCGCGGCAGCGGGTACGCCGTCGCGCTGGCGTGGACGGCCCTCGAGCCCGCCCCGACGGCCGACGCGATCCTCGGACTCAACCGGGCGTCGGACTGGGACGAGTTCCGCGCCGCCGCCGCCGACTTCTCGGTGCCCGCGCAGAACCTGGTGTACGCCGACCGCGAGGGCCACATCGGCTACCAGTCGCCCGGCCGGATCCCGATCCGTCGCGCCGGCAACGACGGCACCATGCCGGTCGAGGGCTGGATCAGCGCCAACGACTGGACCGGCGACTACATCCCCTTCGACGGGCTGCCGAGCGTGCTCGACCCGGAGGAGGGCGTGATCGTCACCGCCAACCAGGCGGTCGTCGGCGAGGACTACCCCTACCTCCTCACCCAGGACTGGGACTACGGCTACCGCTCGACCCGCCTGCGCGAGGTGCTCGAGGCGGAGGGCGAGCTGTCGGTGCAGGAGATGGCCGAGCTCCAGCTCGACTCGACCAACCCGATGGCCGAGACCCTCGTGCCCTACCTCCTCGACATCCCCGACCTGCCCTCGCCCTACTACCGCAACGCCCAGCGCCTGCTGCGCGACTGGGACTTCACCTCACCGGCCGACAGCGCGCCGGCGGCGTACTTCAACGTCGTGTGGCGCAACCTGCTCGAGCTGACCTTCCACGACGACCTGCGCCAGCGCACCTGGCCCGACGGCGGCGACCGGTGGTTCACCGTCGTCACCGCGATGCTCCCCGACCCCGCGGGCCCGTGGTGGGACGACGTGGAGACCGACGAGGTGGAGACCCGCGACGACATCCTCCGCGAGGCGATGATCGCCGCCCGCGACGAGCTCACCCGGCGCCAGGCGCGCGACCCGCGCCGCTGGACGTGGGGCCACCTGCACCGGATGAACCTCCACAACGCGACGCTCGGCGAGTCGGGCGTCGGGCTGGTCGAGCGGCTGTTCAACCGCGACGGGTGGCAGGTCGGCGGCGGGTCCGCGATCGTCGACGCGACCTCCTGGAACGCCGTCGACGGCTACGAGGTCACCGCCGCGCCTTCGATGCGGATGGTCGTCTCGCTCGCCGACTGGGACGACTCCCGCTGGATCAACCTCACCGGCGTCTCCGGGCACCCGGCGTCGTCGCACTACTCCGACCAGACCGAGCTCTACGTCGACGGCGAGACCCTGCCCTGGGCCTACACTCGCGACGCCGTCGAGGCCGCGGCCGACGACCGGCTGGTGCTCACGCCCGCCACCAGGTAGGTCTCGGTTGCGATCCCGACAGGGGGACGACGCCGCCGGCGGTCAGCGCGAAGCCGACCCGCACGTCGTGGGGGTCGCTGGGGACCGCCAGGCCGACCTCGTCGTCGTAGAGCACGACCGCCACCGGGGTGCCGGCGGGCACCCGCGCCAGCGCGCGGTCGTACGACCCGCCGCCGCGCCCGAGGCGGTCGCCGCCGGGGGAGACCGCCAGCCCCGGGACCAGCACCAGGTCGGCCGTTCGGACCGCGTCGACGCCCAGCCGCGCTCCGGCCGGCTCGTAGAGCCCGCGAACGGCCTTCATGATGCTGGCCGGGCCGTCGTAGACGCCCCAGTCGAGGTCGTTGTCGGGCAGCAGCACGGGAAGAAGCACCCGCTTGCCGGCGGCGACGAGCGCGTCGAGGAGGAGCCCGGTGCCGGGCTCGCCGCCGACCGAGACGTACGCCGCCACGGTGGCCGCGTCGCGGACCGCCGCCCAGCCCGTCGCGACCCGCGCGACGTCGGCCGCGAAGTCGGCCGCGGCCCCGAGCGGACGGCGCTTGCGGGCGGCCAGCACCTGGTCGCGGAGGGCGGTCTTGGCAGCCGTGCGATCGGCCGACTGTGGTGTGTCCACGGAAGCAGCCTACGATCGAAGCATGGCAAGCAAGGGCAGCACGTACGGCCTCGACCTGGCGCGCGAGAAGATGCGGCAGGCCGGCGTCGACGAGGTCGCGATCGACACGTTCGCGCACTACTACCGGCTCCTCGAGCACGGTGAGACCGGCATGATCGCCGAGGACACCATCGAGCCCCTCGACATGGAGGCGCTGGCCGACGTCGAGGTGTCCGACGAGGTCGCGTCCGAGGCGATCCGCAAGACCGCCGTGATCAAGCTCAACGGCGGCCTCGGCACCTCGATGGGCATGGAGCGCGCCAAGTCGCTGCTCTGCGTACGCCGGGGGCTGAGCTTCCTCGACATCATCGCGCGCCAGGTGCTGCACCTGCGCAAGCAGTACGACGCGACGCTGCCGCTGATGTTCATGAACTCCTTCCGGACCTCCGCGGACACGATGGAGGCGCTGGCCCGCTACGAGGACCTGCCGGTCGACGGCCTGCCGCTGGAGTTCCTGCAGAACAAGGAGCCCAAGCTGCTCGCCGCGGACCTGCTGCCGGCCTCCTACCCCAAGGCGCCCGACCTCGAGTGGTGCCCGCCCGGCCACGGCGACATCTACACCGCGCTGCGCGGCACCGGCCTGCTGGCGCGGCTGCTCGACGCCGGCTACCGCTACGTCTTCGTCTCCAACTCCGACAACCTCGGCGCCGTGCCCGACGCCCGCGTGGCGGGATGGTTCGCGGAGAGCGGCGCGCCGTTCGCGATCGAGGCCGTGCGGCGTACGCCGTCGGACCGCAAGGGCGGCCACTTCGCCCGCCGCAAGGCCGACGGCCGGATCGTGCTGCGCGAGTCCGCGCAGACGCTCGACAAGGACAAGGAGGCGCTGGCCGACCTCACCCGTCACCGGTTCGCCTCCACCAACAACCTGTGGTTCGACGCGCAGGCCATGGTCGAGGCCCTCGACGCCCGCGGCGGCATCCTCGGGCTGCCGCTGATCCGCAACGTCAAGACCCTCGACCCCGCCGACCCGTCGACCCCGGAGGTCATCCAGATCGAGACCGCCATGGGGGCGGCGATCGAGGTGTTCGAGGGGGCCCGCACGATCGAGGTCGGCCGCGACCGCTTCGTGCCGGTGAAGACCACCGACGACCTGCTGGTGCTGCGCTCCGACGTCTACGACCTGGGTGGCGACTTCGTGCTCGACCAGGTCGGCGACGAGGTGCCCTTCGTCTCGCTCGACGGCGAGTTCTACAAGCTGGTCGGAGACTTCGACAAGCGCTTCCCCGACGGGGCGCCGTCCCTGCGCGAGGCCGAGTCGTTCACCGTCGAGGGCGACTGGACCTTCGGCCGCGGCGTACGGGTGGTGGGCGACGTGACGCTCAACGCCAAGGCCGCCCAGCGGGTCGAGGGCGGCGCCGTCCTCAGTGAGGACAAGGATGACTGAGGTGCTGCCGGGCCTCCTCCCGGTGGCCGACTACATCGAGCGCATCCTCGCCACCGTCTCGCCGCTGCAGGCGTTCCCGCAGCCGCTGATGGAGGCGCTGGGCCTCGCGCTGGCCGAGGACGTCGTCGCGCCGATCTCGCTGCCGAGCTTCGACAACTCCGCGATGGACGGCTACGCCGTGGTCGCCGACGACGTCGCCGGCGCGAGCGAGGACTCCCCGGTGACCCTGCCGGTGGTCGGTGAGATCGGTGCCGGCCAGTCCTCGATCCTCGCCCTCTCGCCCGGCTCGGCCGTGAAGATCATGACCGGCGCCCCGGTCCCGGCGGGCGCGACCACGGTCGTGCCCTACGAGTGGACCGACCGCGGGGTGGCGAACGTCCGCATCTCCCGCGCGGCCACCCCCGGGCAGCACATCCGCCCGGTGGGCGACGACATCTCCGAGGGCGACATGCTGCTCGAGGAGGGCACCGTCCTGGGCCCGCGGCACCTCGGCATGCTCGCCGCCGTCGGCCGCGCGACCGTCCGCACCCGGCCGCGTCCGCGCGTCGTCGTCATCAGCACCGGCTCCGAGCTCCGCGACCCCGGCACCCCGCTGGGCCACGACTCGATCTACGACGGCAACTCCTACCTCCTCGCCGCCGCCGCGCGTGCCGCCGGTGCGATCGCCTACCGCGTCGGCATCGTCCCCGACGAGACCCACGCCTTCACCGAGGCGCTCAGCGACCAGCTGGTCCGCGCCGACCTCGTCGTGACGAGCGGGGGAGTGAGCGAGGGCGACTTCGACGTCGTCAAGGAGGCGCTGTCGCAGCACGGCACGATGTGGTTCGGCGGGGTCGGCATGCAGCCCGGCAAGCCGCAGGGCTTCGGCACGATCGGGGAGGACGACACCCCGGTCTTCACGCTGCCCGGCAACCCCGTCTCCTCCTACGTCTCCTTCGAGATGTTCGTGCTGCCGGCGATCCGCCGGATGATGGGCAAGCTGCCCTACGTCCGGCCCACCGCGCGCGCCCGCCTCACCCACGGGCTGTCCTCGCCCGAGGGCAAGGTGCAGCTGGTGCGCGCTCACCACGAGACCGACCGCGGCGGCACGTTCGTCTCGCCGGTCGGTGGCCACGGCTCGCACCTCATCGGCGACCTCGCGGCCGCCAACTGCCTCATCGAGGTGCCGGCCGACGTGACCGCGATCCAGGCCGGGGAGATGGTCGCGATCCGCAAGCTCGACGAGGAGTTCTGATGGTGGGCTCCGAGCGCCTGACCCACGTCGACGACACCGGCGCCGCCCGCATGGTCGACGTCGGCGACAAGGCCGTCACCGCGCGTACGGCGTCCGCGACCGGCCGCGTGCTGGTCAGCCGGGCCGTGACCGACCTGCTCCGCGGCGAGGGGGTGCCCAAGGGCGACGCGCTCGCGGTGGCCAGGATCGCGGGCATCATGGGCGCCAAGCAGACGCCCGCGCTGATCCCGCTGTGCCACCCGCTGTCGATCTCCGGCGTCACTGTCGACCTGGCGGTCACCGACGAGTCGGTCGACATCACCGCGACGGTGCGCACCACCGACCGCACCGGCGTCGAGATGGAGGCGCTGACGGCGGTGTCGGTGGCAGCGCTCACGGTGGTCGACATGGTGAAGGCCGTCGACAAGGCGGCGGTCATCACCGACATCCGGGTCGAGAGCAAGAGCGGCGGCAGGTCGGGAGACTGGGTGCGATGAGCCTCCGTGCCGCCGTCGTGGTCGCGTCCAACCGCGCCTCCGCCCGGGTCTACGCCGACGAGACCGGACCGCTGATCGCGGACTGGCTGCGCGGCCAGGGCTTCGACTGCGACGACCCCGCCGTCGTCCCGGACGGCGACCCGGTGCGCGAGGCCATCTCCGCCGCGGTCGACGCCGGCGCCCGCCTCGTGCTGACCACCGGCGGCACCGGGCTGACCCCGACCGACCGCACGCCCGAGGCCACCGCACCGCTCCTCGACCGCGAGGTGCCCGGCATCGCCGAGGCCATCCGGGCCGCCGGCGTCGCCCACGGCGTACCGACCGCGATGCTCTCGCGCGGGCTCGCCGGCATCGTCGGCGACTGCCTGGTGGTCAACCTCCCCGGCTCGCGCGGGGGAGTGAAGGACGGGCTGGGCGTGCTCGAGCCGGTCGTGCGCCACGCCGTCGAGCAAGTAGTCGGGAGCGACCACTGAGCACCACCGCGCCGGGCTGGCCCGCGCGCCTGGAGTCCGAGGGCGTCGTCGTCCGGTCGCTGCGCAAGTCCGACGCCGACGAGTGGCAGGCCGTGCGCGCCCGCAACCACGACTGGCTGCGGCCCTGGGACGCGACGGTCCCGCCGGGTGCCTCCCCGCGCCCCACGTCCTACAAGCTGGTCGTGAAGTCGCTGCTGCACCAGGCGAAGCAGGGCCTGTGCCTGCCGTTCGTGATCGAGCTCGAGGATCGGTTCGTCGGCCAGGTCACGGTGAGCAACGTGGCGCGCGGCTCGGCCCAGTGGGCCTCGATCGGCTACTGGGTCGCGGCCGAGGCCGCCGGGCGGGGCGTGGCGCCGCGCGCGGTGGCGATGGTGATCGACCACTGCCTGGGCCCGGTGGGGCTGCACCGCCTCGAGATCTGCGTGCGCCCGGAGAACACCAACTCGCTGCGCGTCGTCGAGAAGCTCGGCCTCGAGCAGGTCGGCTACGCGCCGCGCTTCCTGCACATCGACGGCGCCTGGCGCGACCACCGGATCTTCGCGGTCACCGCAGAGGAGTGCCCGGAGGGCGTCGCGGCCAGGCTGGCGACACACCAGTCACACCAGTAGTTCTGCGACACACCACTTGACATCCGCCCCGCCTGCGGTCAACGCTCCTACGCTCAGGTCGTGGACCTGAGCGCTCTCATCTTCGTCGCCCTTGCCGTGGCGTGGGCCGTCTACCTGATCCCCAAGGCCCTCAAGCACCATGACGAGGTCGTCCGCAGCCGATCGGTCGAGAAGTTCTCGCACACCATGCGCGTCCTCGCGCGTCGCGAGCCCGTCGACCGCCGCAACGCGCGCCTCGTGGTCGCGCCCATCCGTGCGGCCCTGCGCCCGCCGGTGGAGACCAAGGCCCACATCAGCCCGGAGCCCGTCGCGTCCGCCGCCCCCGCTCGTACGACGTCCCCGCAGGCCGAGCGCGCGTCCGCGCGCCGTGCCGCGAAGCGTCGCCGCAACGTGCTCGCCCTGATCGTGCTCGCCAACGCCGTCGTCATCGGCCTGGCCGCCGCCTCCGTCATCGTGTGGCCGTGGGTCGCCGCACCGGCCGGCCTGCTCGTCGCCTGGCTGGTCGCGTGCCGGGTCTCGGTCCGCTCCGAGCGCCGCCAGCGCGCGGCGCGCTCCGCGATCGAGATCGGCCTCCCGCCCTTGGTCGAGGAGGAGATCGACGACACCGAGCTCACCGGCGAGCTGCCGGTCACCCCGCCGCAGCCCCGCACGCCCGCCGCTCCTGCCGAGGAGTCCCCGGCGGCGACCCCGGCCGTCGTCACCACCGAGCCTGTCGCGCCCGCCGTGCCCGGCGGCTGGGACATGGTGCCCACCACCCTGCCGACCTACGTCAGCAAGCCGGCCGCCCAGCGGCGTACGGTCTCGACGATCGACCTCGACTCCACCGGCGTGTGGTCGAGCGGTCGCAACGACGAGGACTCCGCCCTCGCCCGCTCCGCCGAGCAGTCCGCCAAGACCGCGCGCGAGACGGCGGACGAGGAGCGCGAGAGCCGCCGCGCCAGCGGGGCCTGAGCCGATTCGTCGGGCCTCCGACGGCTCGTGTATCTTGGCGTCGCGCCGTGAGGCGCATGGGGCTGTGGCGCAGTTGGTAGCGCGTCTCGTTCGCAATGAGAAGGTCAGGGGTTCGAATCCCCTCAGCTCCACCATGCGATCTCGCACGAGATCCCGGACAGCCCGGACCCCATGGGGTTCGGGCTGTTGCTCATTTCGGCCACTCGTGAGCCGCGCCCACGGCTACGGCACGGACGAGGAGCGCTCCGCGACCACCGTCGCCGCCGCCGTGCCGCCGACCGCCACGCCCAGCAGCGTCACCAGCTGCGCCGTGCTGGGCCAGCCGGTGTAGGGCGTGCCGAACGCCCAGAACAGCGACAGGCGGTTCAGCCAGTCCGGCCATCCGAAGAGCGGGACCAGGTAGCTCAGCAGGTAGGAGGCGCCGACCAGCAACGCCAGGGCGACCACCGCGGCCGAGCTGCGGAAGATGCCGCTGACGAGCGCGGAGAGCGCCCCCAGGGATGCGGCGAAGAGCAGGGAGACGACCCCGACCCGGCCGACACCGGCCGCGCCGAGCGGGTCCCCGACGGAGGCCGCGACCGCGGCGAGCGCGCCGAGGGCGAGCAGGCTGATCGCGGCCGAGCCGGCGAGCAGGGCGACGAGGCGGCCGGTCACGAGCGCGGTCCGGGAGACCGGTGTCGAGCGCATCATCTCGACGCGTCCCTGGTGCAGGTCGCTCACCCACGTGGAGGTCTGCGTGGTGACGTACGCCGCGAGCACGGCCGGCAGCAGGGAGGCGACGAACGACCAGTAGCTGGCCTCGGCGCCGGCCTCCCCGCCGAAGGCGGACAGGAACCCCATCTCCGACCAGACGTCGATGATGTCCGGCTGCAGCGCGCCCATCATGGCGGTGACTGCTCCGGCGGACACCGCCCAGACGAGGAGCCCCGCCGCCCCGCGCCTCAGCGTCGCCGCCGGGACCGAGCCCATCATGAACCGGGCGACATGACCTGCGGGCTCCGTCGTCGGCACCCGGCGCCCCCACAGAGGTGCGGCGTGATCACGTCGCTCACCCGCGACGGCAGCGAGTACGAGCATGGCGCCTGTCGCGAGGACCAGGGCCAGCGTGGCCCAGAGGTCGAGGCCGTAGCCGGGGACGAGCGCCCGCGAACGGTTGGCCAGCGTGAACGGGGACACCGCGGCCAGGGCTCCGGCGCCGGGCAGCTCGCCGTCCAGGTTGGTGGCGAGGTAGAGCCCCACCAGCACGAGGGAGGCCAGCCCTGCCGCGGTGCGGGCGTCCGGCGCGAGCTGGCCCAGGAGCACGCCGAGGGCGAACCCCAGGACTGCCACGAGGCCGGTCGTCGCGCAGGTGATGACCGATCCGCCGAGGTCGGGCTCCCCACCGGCGGACATCCCGACGGCGGTGCCCACCGAGAGGCCGGCCGCGACGAGCGCGGCGACGAGGACGAAGCCGGTCACGCGCCCGGCCAGGAGGCCGCGACGCGACACCCCGGCGGCGAGCAGCTCCCCCGCCGCATGGCGCTCCTCCGCGCCACGGAGCGACTTCGCGCCCACGACCGCGCCGTAGACGGCGAGGAACAGGTTGAAGAGCAGCACGTTGTGGAAGGTCAGGTAGCCACCGAGGGTGTCGAGCCGCTCGGCGGGCCACCGGAGTGCGCGCATTCCTTCCGCACTCGCCGCGATGCTGGTGGCGAGGGCCCGCGCGCCGCCGGGGAAGTCCTCCATCTCCTTCGCGATGGCCACCGCCTGCGCGGCCATGGCGACCGCACCACCGACGGCCCAGGCCATCAGGGAGACGCGGTGCGTCCGGACGGTGTCGAGGGCGAGCAGCCAGGGTCCGTCAGCGCGCGCCCGCAGCCTGCTCCGGAACGGCCGGTCGACTGTCGTGGTCGGCGAACTCAACGACGAACACCTCCTCCAGCGACAGCTCGCGGCTGTCCAGCTCGACCACGTCGTGGGCGGTCAGCCACTCCAGCAGCGGCGCGATGCTGCCGCGGACGCTGCAGGTCACGACGCTCCCGTCGACGCCGGCGTCACTGACGTACGGCACCCGCGCCAGCTCGTCGGGGTCCCCCGGACGCTCGATGATCGCCTCGATGCGGTGCACCCGGGTGGTGCGCAGCTCCTCGAGCGTTCCGGTGCGCAGCAACCGCCCGGCGCGGATGAGGCTGATCCGGTCGCAGACGCTCTCCACCTCCGACAGCACGTGCGACGACAGCAGGACGGTGGCGCCCCGCGCGGCGGACTCCCGCACCAGCAGGCGGAACTCCTGCTGCACGAGCGGGTCGAGCCCGAGCGTGGGCTCGTCGAGGATCAGCAGGTCCGGCTCGTGCATGAACGCCTGGACCAGGTGGACCTTCTGCTTGTTGCCGTGGGACAGCTTGTCGTAGCGGGCGCCCAGGTCCAGGCCGAGCCGGTCGGCGAGTGCCTCGACCCGGTCGGTGGGTACGCCGCCGCGCAGGCCGGCCAGCAGCCCGACGACGTACCCGGCCCGGACGCCGGGGTACTGCGGCAGCTCACCGGGGAGGTAGCCCACGCGCCGCTTGATCGCCAGGCTGTCGCGCCGGGAGTCGAGGCCGAAGATGGTCGCCGTGCCCCGGTCCGGGAGGATCAGGTCCATCAGGAGCCTGATCGTCGTGCTCTTCCCGGCCCCGTTGGGGCCGACGAACCCCAACACCTCGCCGCACTCGGCGGTCAGGTCGAGGTCGAAGACACCTCGTCCGGCCCCGTAGTCCTTGGTCAGCCCGTGGCAGGCGATGGCGGGCAGTTTCACGGCTCCTCCCTCAGCTCGTCCTCGAGCGCGTCGCGGAGCAACGCGTGGTCACACGCGTGGTCGGGGTCGTAGACCACCGCGACCAGCAACCGTCCGGCGTAGGACAGCACGTCGAAGGAGATCGTGGTGTTGCCCGGGGTGAGCGCCACCGGCACGATGCGTCGGATCGGCGCGCCCGCCAGGGCCAGCGGTTCGGCCGGGCCGCGCAGGTTCGTGAGGAACGTGTGCACCAGCCGTTGGTGGTCGATGAACCAGGCGAAGAGGCCGAGAGCGGCCAGGCCGCGGAAGAGCAGCGAGAGCACGAGTCCGGAGCTCGCCCTCGGCGCGGAGGTGCCGAGCCGGGCTCGCTGCCTCCGCACCGCGGCGAGCCGGACGTCGCGATCCCCCACGACCGGCACGATGAGGGGGAGCACGCCGACCTGGTTGCCCAGCTGCTGCCCCGACGCCGCGGACCGGCCGGAGACCGGCACGGACACCACGACGTCCCCGAGGGGGTCACCCCGGGCACGGAGCAGGCGCCGGAGTGCTCCGCTCACCGCGACGAGCAGCACGTCGTTGACGGTCGCACCCCGTCGGTGAGCCGCGGCCACGACGGGGGCGAGCGGCACCTCGACCACCTCCACCCGTCGACGTGGCGACGTCGGGCGCAGCAGGCTGCACGGATCGGCGTGCGGTCGAGGGAGCCCGCCCAGCTCGCGCAGGCCCGCGGCCAGTCCGCGCAGTGTCGCCGGGACGGCGCGCACGGCCGCCCGCCGTCGTGCCCACGCGTCTCGAGCGAGCTCCCGGCGGCTCGGTGACGGGAGCTCGCCGGCCGATGCAGGCGGGTGCGCGCCCCCGTCGACCAGCCCCGCGAGGACGGCCAGCCCGCCGATGCCGTCGGCGAGCACGTGGTGCATGACCACGACCATCGCCCGGGCCCGGCCGGCGGGGTCGGCGTAGACGACCGCGCGCCACGGGGGGCAGTCGCGTGGAAGCCTGTGGAGCACCTCCTCGACCGCGGTGTCGACCATCCGGGCGTCGTCGACGGGTGCCGGAGCGATGGTGACCAGTCCCGACACGCCCCCCGGCGCGGACTCCCAGTACGGCCTCCCGCAGCCCCTCGGTGGACGACGCAACCGCTGTCGCAGCCGGGGCACCTCGGCGAGACGCTGCTCGACGACCGAGGCCACCTCCACGGCCGACGGCGCCGACGCGTCGTCGAGCAGCAGCACCGCACCGATCTGCATCGGCACCGAGCCGCGGTCGGTGGCGAGGTTGGTCAGGTCGTCGGCCGAGAGGCGCGCGATGGTCGGTGCCGGGAGGACTGCCGTGTCGCCCATCCCAGGTCACTCTGAGGCGAGCTCCTGGGCGATCTCCCTGGCCCAGGCGTCGATCTGGTCCCAGTCGCGGAAGTCGCCGGCCGGCAGCGCGGCACGGGCGGCCGGCATCATCCGCGTGATCCGCTCCCCGACGCCGATCGGCTTCTCCTGCGGGTCGTAGGCGCCGAAGAAGACCTCCTCACTGCGTGGTCGGAGCAGCTCGGTCAGCTCGTCGAACTCCTTCGGCCGTGCCGCCTCCCGGACGTCATGACCCTGGTCATCGACCTCTTCCGTGCCCAGCGGGCCGCTGCTGAACAGCCAGAGCGGGAGCTGCCGCAGCGCCGCCCGGTGCTCGTGCGCGAACGTCCGCGCCGCCTTCAGCCAATGGAACATGTAGGCCGCTCCACCGAGCACCACGGCGTCGTACTCCTCGAGGTCGGTGACGTCCTCGACGGGGCGGGCCTCAGCCTGGATCCCCTCCTCGCAGAGGGTGGTGGCTATCTGCTCGGCGATGCCGGCGGTGGCCCCGTGCCGGGTGGCGTAGGCGACCAGGACGTTCATGGCGACTCCTCCTCCTCCTCCAGTACACGACCGGGCCCGTGGCGGCGGTAGAGCCACAAGTCCCTGGCCGGCGGCAGGGCTGCCAGGAGCCTCGGAGGGGGCCGACCGGTGCGCTCAGTCCGCGCCGAAGCACACGACGTGGCGCTCGCCGGCGCTCCAGGAGAACTCGCTGATCCGGACCCACAGGTAGCGCCGGTCCTTCCGCTGGAGCGTGCCGCGGCAGCGGTTGCGGGCCCGGGCGTCCTGGGCGTCGACGGACCAGCGGCCGTCCGGAACGGTGATGAGTCCGCGCGCGGTCCAGGTGTGGGGCCGCAGGCAGGACACCACGAGCAGGCGGCTCGAGAGGCAGCGGCGGTTCCACGACTGCACGAAGCCGTCGACGTACAAGCCGTTGGCCGGCAGCTTGTCGAGCTTGCGCCCGTCGAGCCGGTTGATGTCGCACCGGATCCAGCGCGCGCCCTGGGCGAGCTGGGCGGCGGTGGGCACGAACCAGGAGTAGGTGTAGCGCACGAGGTGCGCCCGGTTGTGGGACACGTCGAGGGCGTCGGTCAGCGCAGGCGAGCAGGTGCGGCTGGCGAACCGGTTGAGGGCGAGGTTCGAGTCGTCCTCGATGTCCACTCCGCTCGGCACCTCCGAGACGGCGAGGACGACCGCGGTGTGCTTGGCCGCGCAGTCCACGGGCGCCGAGCGCTCGGTCGAGGCGAACCGGTCCTCCGCGTCGTAGAAGTGGCACTCGCCCACCACTGGCGCCCCAGCCATCGGATCGCCGGCCGCGGTGGCGGGTGCTGACCCGACCACCGCAGCGAGAAGAGGTGCCACCAGGACGGCGGCCAGCGCCGTCGTCGCACGCCAGGAGCGGTTGCCCATCACTGATCTCCAAGTCCCCCGTGCGCCGCGGCCTCGCCGGTCGCGGCGCAGCGCTGTCAGATGTGGAGCGCAGGCTATGGGCGCGAGGGCCCTGCGCGGAGCGGATCGCCCGATTTCGCTACGGTCGGAGCGTGACCGACTTCCAGCGGATCTTCGTGGTGAGCACCCAGGCGGGTGCGCCCGAGGTCGCGCGCGTGCGGAAGGCGCTGGGTCACGGGGCCACCGTGCTCACCGCACCGACCGGCGAGGCCAAGCAGGTCGTCCAAGGGCTGGGTCGAGAGCCCGTCGCCGACGTGCTGCTGGCGCCGGTGAAGCACCCCGACGTCGACCGGGGGCACCGCCTCGACGCGGTCGTGCGCCGCCACGCCGTGGCGGACCGGTTCCGCGACGTCGTCGTCGTCGCCGACCCCGCCACGGTGACCCTGCTGCTCCGGGTCCTCGCCCCCGACCAGCTGCCGGGCGCCGGTCCGGTGACGGAGGTGGGTCTGCCCCGCGGCTCCAGACCGGTGTCGCTCGGGCGCGCGGTCGCGGGAGGCGTCGCCCTGGCCGTGGTGACCGGCCTGCTCGCCCCGGTCATCGCCTTCTGGGTGCTGCCCGCGCTCGTGGTCGTCGTCGCCGCGGTGCTGCTGCTCCTGCCCCAGTGGCGCCACGTCGGCCAGTCCCTGCTGATCGCCACGGGCGTGGCCGCGGTCTTCTCGCTGCTCGCGATCGCGGGGTCGTCGCGCTTCCCCGGCTCCTGGTGAGCCCGGTCAGCGGCCGGCGGGCGGCGCGAGCGCCGGCGTACGACGGAGCACGGCGACCATCGCGGACACGCTGACGAGCAGCGCGGAGGACAGCGCCACGACCCCGGGCCAGCCGGCGTGGCTCCACGCGGCGCTGCCGAGGTTGCCGAAGACCGACGAGCCGACGTAGTAGGAGAAGAGGTAGAACGCCGCCGCCTGCCCGGTGCTGACACCCGCGAGGTGGGCGCGCGAGGTGACCCAGCCGCTGGCGAGCCCGTGGATGCAGAAGAAGCCGATCGTCAGTGCGGCCACACCGAGCACCACGAAGACCAGCGAGCCGCTGAGGGTCAGCAGCACGCCGCCGAGCGCGATCGCGCAGCCGGCCGGGATGGTCGCGCGTCGTCCGATGCGGTCGGCCACGCGGCCCGACACCGCCGAGCTGACGGTGCCGAGGGCGTACACGAGGTAGACGAGGCTGATGGTGCCGACGGAGAGGCCGTACGGCGGCGCGCTGAGCCGGAAGCCGAGGGCGTTGAGCACGGCGACGAGCGCCCCGACGGCGCACGCGCCGAGCACGTAGAGCGCCACGAGGGCGCGGTCGCGCAGCGCAGCGCGGGCCTGGGTGACCACGGCGCCGGCGCGGGCCGGGCGGGGGACGAAGTGGCGCGAGCTCGGCAGCAGCCAGGCGACGAGGGCCGCGCTCACCACCGCGAACGCGGCGGCCGCGGCCAGGCCCCACCGCCAGCCGGCGAGGTCGGCGACCGGGGCGGTGACGAGGCGACCTGCCATGCCGCCGATCGCGGTGCCGCCGATGTAGAGGCCGAAGGCGCGTCCGTGGGCGGAGGGGTGCAGCTCCTCGCGCAGGTAGGCGGTGGCCACGGCCGGCAGGCCGGCCAGGGCGACGCCCTGGAGCACGCGCAGCCCGAGCAGCACCTCCCACGAGGGCGCCAGCGCAGTCGCGACGGCGACGGCCGAGGACGACCAGAGCGCGACGTGGATGAGCCGGGTGCGCCCGACGACCTCGGAGAGCGGGCCGGCGACGAGCAGCGCCACGGCGAGCGACGCCGTGGTCAGGGACAGGGCGAGGGTGCCGCGAGCCGGTGAGACGTCGTACGCCCTGACGAGCTCGGGCAGCAGGGCCTGGATGTCGTAGAGCAGCACGAACGTCGCCATCCCGGCCGCGAACATCGCGACCATGACCCGCCGATAGCCGGCGCTGCCGGCGTGGTAGGGCTCGGTGCCGGCGTCGAGGCCGTGGGCGCGGGGCAGGTCGGTGGTGCTCACCCGACGATGGTGCGGGTTTCGCCGGGCATGCGTCCAATGTCAGTGCAGGCACATCGTCATGCTTGAGACGTATGATGTCGCTCGTGATGATGCGCGAGCTCGCGTGGCTCGTCGAGCTCGGCGACCTCGGCCACGTCACCGACGCGGCGGCGGCGGTCGGCACCAGCCAGCCGACGCTGTCGCGTGCGCTGGCCCGGCTCGAGGCCGAGCTGGGCGTACGGATCTTCGAGCGCGTGCCGACGGGGGTGGAGCCCACGCCCGACGGCGAGCTGGTCCTGGAGGCGGCACGCGACCTGGTCGCCCGGCACGACCGGCTCCGCGCGACCCTCGCCGACCGGCTCGACCCCGACACCGGGATCGTCCGCCTGGCCTTCCTCGACTCGATGGCGACCACGCTCGTGCCGAGGCTGCTGCGCACGTTCCACGCGGAGGTGCCCGGGGCGAAGGTGGTGCTGAGCCAGGAGCCGGCCCACGACATCCGGCGCGACCTGGACCGCGGGGCCGTCGAGCTCGGGCTCACGCTCGAGCAGTCGGCCGACTACGGGTGGCTCCCGGTCCAGCGCGAGCGGCTCGTCGTGGTGGTGCCGCCCACGCACCGGCTGCGGCACCGCAAGCGGGTCGAGCTGTCCGAGCTCGCCGACGACGAGCTCGTCACCACGCCCGCCGGCTTCGGCTACAGCAGCCTGGTGCAGGGGTTGCTGGCCGAGGCCGGCGTGAGCATGCGGATCTCGTTCGAGAGCGCCGACCTGGCCACCATCGAGGGGTTGGTGTCCGCCGGCCTGGGCGTGGCCGTCGTACCCGAGCCGTTCGCGGGGCTGACCGGCTCGGTCGGCCTGGCCCTCGCCTCGCAGGGCGCCAGCCGCACGATCGGTCTCACCTGGCGCACCGACCGTCCCCTCGCCCCGCCCGCCCAGCGGTTCCTCGACTTCGTGGGCGCGCGCACCTGGGCCGACGACTGAGCGAAGAGCCGGGAGCCGGGCGCGACACGACCCCGCCCGGGCTGGATCGGGCGGGGTCGTGTCGGGACACGGGTCGGGCTCAGCTGCCCTTGCGGGGGCCGAAGAGCAGGCCGCGGCGCGCCTTCTTGGCGGCGCGTGGCTGCGGGATCGGCGGTGCCGGCCACCACTCGACGCTCTGGAAGCCCGCGCGGTTGAAGCCCTCGCGATAGACGAAGTTGTCACCGCACGCACAGACCCACCGCTCGCCGAGCTCGTGCTCCTCGTCAGCCGTGGGTGCTCCCTCGGTCTGCAGACAGACGTGAATCATGGTGGAATCCATCGCGCCCTCCCTTGCCGTCGGCCCCCAACGCGTTGCGGGTGACTCCATCGTGGTCTCACGCGGGGTGCGCGCCAATGACGACCGGCCGAATGCGGGGGTTCTTGACCAAACCTCGGACGTACCTGTCAGGTTGCGTGAGGTGGTCTGGCCCGGACCTGTCCTAGATCCAGCGCTGGAACCAGATCCGCGCGTCCCACTCCGACTTGGTCAGCAGCGCGTCGGTCCAGATCGGCCAGAACCACGCGAAGGCGATGAGGGCCAGCACGGTGTAGCTGCCGGCCACGACGACCCCGAACGTACGGCGCGGCGTCGGCACGTCGGAGGTGCCGATGAGGTGTCCCATCGCGAGGGCGAGCGACAGCACCATGAAGGGCAGGCAGGTGATCGCGTAGAAGAAGAAGATCGGCCGGTCGTCGTAGAGGAACCAGGGCAGCCACGTGGTGGCCAGGCCCGCCACGGCGACGCCGTGGCGCCAGTCCCTCGCGCCGATCCAGAGCAGCAGCGAGGCGACCATGGCCAGGCAACCGCCCCACCAGATGACGGGGTTGCCGATCGCCAGGACCTGCCGGATGCAGGTCGACCCGCTCGGGGCGTCGCACCGCTGCGAGCCCGGCTGGATGTCGGTCTGGGAGTCGACGTTGACGGGGCGCCCCATGACCAGCCAGGTCGACGGCTTCGAGGCGTAGACGTGCTCGGAGTCGTTGAGGAAGTGGCTGTGGAAGGTGTAGACGTCCTGGTGGTAGGACCACAGCGAGCGCAGGGACTGGGTGACCTCCCCGAGCCCGTCGGCGTCCGGCTCCTGGGCGGTCGGCCACGGGTCGCCGCCGCCGTACGACGTGTACTGGGTGTTGCTGTAGGCCTGCTCGTAGGCGTCGGCGTGCAGCAACCAGCCGGTCCACGAGGCGACGTAGGTGACGAGCGCGACGCCGACCAGGGCCAGGAACGCGGGTACGCCGTCGAGCAGGATCGAGCGCAACCACGGCCGCCGCTGCCCGAATGCGCGGCGCGCACCCGCACTCCACACCCACGCCAGCAGGCCGAAGACCGCCAGCGTGTGGACCGCCGACCACTTGGTGCCGCACGCGAGGCCGAAGGCGACCCCGCCGGCGACCAGCCACGGACGCCACCACGTACGCCACCGCCTCGCCGCGGGGGCCCCCGCGGCGAGGCGGTCGCGCAGCCACTGCCGGTCCGCGACCACGCAGTGCACGCCGCACAGCAGGAAGAAGGCGAGGAAGATGTCGAGCAGCGCCAGTCGCGACAGCACCAGCTGGAGGCCGTCGATCGAGAGCAGGAGGCCGGCGACCAGGCCGAGCACCGTCGAGCCGGTGACCCGACGGACGAAGCGGCACATCACCAGCACCATGAGGGAGCCGACGACGGCCGAGGCGATCCGCCAGCCGGTCGGCTCCATCCCGAAGGCCTTGATGCCGAGGGCGATCAGCCACTTGCCGACCTCGGGGTGGACGATCATCGACGGCCCGTCCTGCCAGAGGCCCATCGGGCTGCCGTTGAGGATCGTCTTGTCGGCGTCCTCGACATAGCTGCGGACGTAGCCGAAGTTGAGCAGCGACCAGGCGTCCTTGGCGTAGTAGGTCTCGTCGAAGGAGAACTGGTGGGGCGTCCCGAGGTGCCAGCGGCGCAGGAAGAAGGCCAGGCTCGCCAGGCAGATCGCGCCGACCCAGCCGAGCAGCGGCTCCTCCGACCGCCAGCGCGGACGGTTCCGCTCCGCAGCACTCGGGGTCACGACCGGGGCTGCGGCGGTCTGGGTCACGACCGGAACTCTAACCAGACCTCGCCCGGCGATCCCGGCCTGACATGATCGGACCATGGCTGGCGTCCTGGTCCTCGCGGGCACCCCGATCGGGCAGGCCGGTGACGCACCACCCCGGCTCGCCGCCGAGCTCTCCGGCGCGGACGTCGTCGCCGCCGAGGACACCCGCCGGCTCAAGCGGCTGTGCGCCGACCTCGACATCACGCTGTCGGGTCGCGTCGTGTCCTACTTCGAGGGCAACGAGCAGGCCCGCACCCCTGCGCTGCTCGAGGCGCTGCTCGCCGGCGACCGCGTCGTGCTGGTCACCGACGCCGGCATGCCGAGCGTCTCCGACCCTGGCTACCGGCTGGTGGCCGCGGCGGTCGAGCACGACGTACGCGTCACCGCCGTGCCGGGGCCGAGCGCCGTGCTCACCGCCCTGGCCGTCAGCGGGCTGCCGGTCGACCGGTTCTGCTTCGAGGGCTTCCTGCCGCGCAAGGCGGGGGAGCGGGGCCGGCGCCTGGCCGCCCTCGCCACCGAGGAACGCACGATGGTCTTCTTCGAGGCGCCCCACCGCACCGAGGCCGCCCTGGCCGCGATGGCGGAGGCGCTGGGCGACGACCGCGCCGCCGCCGTGTGCCGCGAGCTGACCAAGACGCACGAGGAGGTACGCCGCGGCCCGCTCGGGTCGCTGGTGGCGTGGGCGGCCGACGGTGTGCGGGGTGAGGTGACGATCGTGGTCGAGGGCTCGAGCGGGGCGCCCGCCGTGGCCACCGACCCCGGCTCGCTGCGCGCAGCCGTGGCGGAGCTGGAGGCCACCGGCTCGACGCGCAAGGAGGCGATCGCCGAGGTCGCCAAGCGCGCCGGGCTGCCCAAGCGGGAGGTGTACGACGTTGTCCACCGGTGACCCGACTCGCTCCCGAGCGGCGACCGAGGAGAAGTCGGGCGCCCGCCGCGACCGTGAGCGCCCGCCCGCGCCCGAGCCGCTGCCGCACCCGGTCGTGGACAACCACTGCCACCTCGACATCGCCGACGGCGACTGGCTCTCCACGTCGGAGGCCATCGCGGCCGCGGTGGCCGTCGGCGTGCCGCGGATCGTCCAGATCGGGTGCGACCTGCCGGGCGCCCGGTGGGCGGTGGCCGCCGCGGCCGAGCACGACGCCCTCGTCGCCGGGGTCGCGCTCCACCCCAACGAGGCGCCGCGGCACGCGGTCGCCGGCACCCTCGAGGAGGCGCTGGCCGAGATCGAGCAGCTCGCCACCTCCCACGACAAGGTCCGCGCGATCGGCGAGACCGGGCTCGACACCTTCCGCACCGGGGAGGACGGGCGGGCGGCGCAGGAGGAGAGCTTCCGCCGCCACATCGACCTGGCCAAGCGGCTCGACAAGACGCTGGTGATCCACGACCGCGACGCCCACGACGACGTGCTGCGGGTCCTCGAGGAGGAGGGCGCACCCGAGCGCTGGGTGATGCACTGCTTCTCCGGCGACGCCGCCTTCGCGCGGCGCTGCCTGGACCGCGGCGCGCACCTCAGCTTCGCCGGGACGGTGACCTTCAAGAACGCCGCGTCCCTGCGCGAGGCGCTCGCGATCACGCCGCTCGACCGGATGCTGGTGGAGACCGACGCGCCCTACCTCACCCCGACGCCCTACCGGGGTCGGCCCAACGCCTCCTACCTCGTGCCGGTCACCGTGCGGGCCATGGCCGAGGTGCTGCAGGTCGACCTCGAGGACCTCTGCCGGGCCGTCGACGCCACCACCGAGACCGCCTTCGGAGGCACCTGGTAGCTCCACCGGCAGCTGATTCCGTGATCGGGGTCTCGCCGGATTTTGCCGTCGCGAGTTTGCGTCACGGACCCGTTTCGTTATCGTCTTGTGATTGTTGGCCGGGATCGGGAGCGAATCCGGCAGCACCTGGAGCCGGATCGGGCCGGTTCCGCGAGACCCCCGCTCGCACGTCGTACGCCCCCTCACCGGGTGCTGCGCACCGCTGGTGGGGGGTGCTGCCACCCGAGGCCCGGGGAGTACGACGTTCGGAGAATCGTGCGCTCTCGTCTCGCGCAGCTCAGCAAGTCCAAGCTCAATTCACGGGCCTTCCTGGCGACCCTCGTGGCCGTCATCGTGGCAGCCGTCGCAGGTACGACGGTCGGCTACGCCGCCCTCAGCAAGGACGTGACCCTCACCCTCGACGGACGCACGACCCACGTGAGCGCCATCGGCGACACGGTCGGTGACGTGCTGGCCTCCGAGGGCATCGACGTCACGGACAAGGACCTCGTCGCGCCCGCGGTCGACGAGACCGTCACCGACGGCTCGGCCATCGCCGTGCAGTTCGGCCGGCCGCTCGAGCTCTCTGTCGACGGCGACTCCCACACCTACTGGGTCAACTCCGACAACGTCGCGAGCGCGCTCGGCGAGATCGGCCGCCGCTTCGCCGGCGCCGAGCTGTCCTCGAGCCGCAGCTCCTCCATCGGCCGCAAGGGCCTCACGCTCGAGGTCGTCACGCCCAAGGTCGTGCACATCAAGCTCGGGGCGAAGGACGTCAAGAAGCGCAAGGTCACCGCGCTCACCGTTGCCGACGTGCTGAAGTCGATGGGCTTCGAGGTCGACCGGCACGACAAGGTCAGCCCGTCGCTCGAGACCGAGATCACCGACGGCGACAAGGTCGTCGTCAAGGACATCCGCATCGCGACCAAGAAGGTCGAGCGCGAGGTCGTGGACGCGCCGGTCGTCGAGCGCGAGGACGCCAGCATGTACGAGGGTGAGGAGGAGGTCGTCCAGTCCGGCAAGGACGGCGTCCGCAACGTCACCTACCGCCTCCGCTTCGTCAACGGCGAGCTCGTCGCCCGGCAGGTCGTCCAGGCCTCGGTCAGCCGCAAGGCCGTGCCGACGATCGTGAGGGTCGGCACCAAGGAGAAGCCCGAGCCCGCCACCAGCAACTTCGCCGGCGGCAACACCGTCTGGGACTCCCTGGCGCAGTGCGAGTCCGGCGGCAACTGGGCCATCAACACCGGCAACGGCTACTACGGCGGCCTCCAGTTCAACCTGGGCACCTGGCAGGCCTACGGCGGCACCGGTCTCCCGAGCAACGCCTCGCGCGAGACCCAGATCGCCATCGCGACCAAGGTCCGCGACGCCTCCGGCGGCTACGGCGCCTGGCCCGCCTGCGCGGCCAAGCTGGGCCTGCCCCGCTGATCTCCCGCTCGCTGTAACGCCGGGTTACTACCTGTACCCACCCCCGTACATCCCGGTGGGTACAGCACACAACCCGGCGTTACAGCGACCACTAGGCTGATGCCCATGACCACGAACCCGGCCGGCCCGAGGCTCCTCGGGCCGGCCGAGGTGCGTGCGCTGGCGGCGGACCTCGACCTCCGCCCCACCAAGCAGCGCGGGCAGAACTTCGTCATCGACGCCAACACCGTGCGCCGCATCGTGCGCGAGTCCGGGATCACCGGCGACGACGTCGTGGTCGAGGTCGGGCCGGGCCTCGGCTCGCTGACGCTGGCCCTGCTCGAGGTGGCCCGGCGCGTCATCGCGATCGAGGTCGACCCGCTCCTCGCCGAGCGGCTGCCCGCCACCATCGCGTCGTACGCCCCGGCGCAGGCGGACCGGTTCGAGGTCGTGCTGGCCGACGCCATGCGCATCGACGCGGTGCCCGGCCCGCCGCCCACCGCGCTGGTGGCCAACCTCCCCTACAACGTCTCCGTGCCGGTGCTGATCCACCTGCTGACGCTGCTGCCGTCGCTCGAGCGCGGCCTCGTCATGGTGCAGGCCGAGGTCGCCGACCGGCTCGCCGCGGGCCCGGGGTCGAAGACCTACGGCGTGCCCAGCGTGAAGGCGAGGTGGTTCGCGGACGTACGCCGCGCCGGCGCCATCGGGCGCAACGTCTTCTGGCCGGCACCCAACGTCGACTCGGGCCTGGTCGCCTGGACCCGCCGCGAGCCGCCGCGGACCACCGCCACCCGCGAGCAGGTCTTCGCCGTGGTCGACGCCGCCTTCGCGCAGCGCCGCAAGCAGGTGCGCGCCGCGCTGCGGGGGCTGGCCGGCTCGGCCGAGGTCGCCACCGCCGCCCTCGAGTCCGCCGGGGTCGACCCCACCGCGCGCGGCGAGGTGCTCACGGTCGAGGACTTCGCCCGGATCGCCGAGGGCCTCGCCGCGGCAGGGGCCCAGTGACCGTCACGGTCCGGGCGGCCGCGAAGATCAACCTGCACCTCGGGGTCGGCCGCGTCCGCGAGGACGGCTTCCACCCGCTCGACACCGTCTACCAGGCGATCGGGATCCACGACGACCTCACGCTCGCGCCGGCCGACGACCTGACGCTCACCACGCGCGTGGCCGACCACATCGACCCCGCCGGCGTACCCGACGGACCCGACAACATCGTGCTGCGCGCCGCGCGGCTCCTCGCCGCCCACGCCGGCCGCCCGGCGAACGGCGCGTTCGAGGTGCGCAAGGACATCCCGGTCGCCGGGGGCATGGCCGGAGGCTCGGCCGACGCGGCGGCCGCCCTGGTCGCCTGCGACCGCCTCTGGGACCTCCGCACCTCCGACGACGACCTGCTGCGGCTCGCCGCCGAGCTCGGCAGCGACATCCCGTTCTCGTTGGTCGGGGGTACGGCGCGGGGCGTGGGCCGCGGCGAGCTCGTCACGCCTGTCGACGACCCGGGCGCGTGGTGGTGGGTCGCCGTGCCGGCCACCGAGGGCCTGTCGACGCCGGCCGTCTACCGCCACTTCGACGAGCTGCGCCCGGACGCGCCCGAGGTGCCCGCCTCCGCGGAGCCGCTGCTCGCCGCCCTCGCGACCGGAGAGCCCCTGCGCCTGGCGCGCGCGCTGCACAACGACCTCCAGGAGCCTGCCATCGACCTCCGCCCCGAGCTGGGCGGCCTCATCGCGCTCGGTGAGGCCGAGGGCGCGCTGCGCGGGATGGTCAGCGGGTCCGGGCCGACCGTCGTCTTCCTCTGCGACTCCGCCGAGGGCGCGCGCGAGACCGCGGCCGGGCTCGCCGGCTCGGGTCGCGACGTCGTCCTGACCGCCACCGGCCCCGTCGCCGGCGCGCACGTCGTGGTCGGTGCGTGATGGCCAACCTCATCAACCTCGAGCGCGTCTCGAAGTCCTACGGCGTCCGGCCGCTGCTCGACAACGTCTCCCTCGGCATCTCGGTGGGGGAGCGGGTGGGTGTGGTCGGGCGCAACGGCGACGGCAAGACCACCCTGCTCGAGGTGATGACCGGGATCGAGCAGCCCGACAGCGGTCGGGTCTCGCGCACCCGCGGCGTCGAGATCGGCTACCTGCACCAGGGCGACGAGCTCGTCGACAGCCACAGCGTCCGCGAGGCCGTGCTCGGCGGGCGCGCCGACCACGAGTGGGCAGCCGACCCGACCACTCGCCAGGTCGTCGAGGAGCTGCTCGCCGGCGTCACGCTCGACCGTGCCGTCGTGGGCCTCTCCGGCGGCGAGCGCCGCCGGTGCGCACTGGCCGCGCTCCTGCTGTCGCGGCACGACCTGATCGTGCTCGACGAGCCGACCAACCACCTCGACGTCGAGGCCGTCGCGTGGCTCGCCTCCCACCTCGTCAGCCTGCCGAGCGCGCTCATCGTCGTGACCCACGACCGGTGGTTCCTCGACGAGGTCTGCCAGACGACGTGGGAGGTGCACGACGGCGCGGTCGACTCCTACGAGGGCGGCTACGCGGCGTACGTCCTCGCCAAGGCGGAGCGCCAGCGCCAGGCCGCCGCCACCGAGACGCGGCGGCAGAACCTCGCCCGCAAGGAGCTCGCCTGGCTGCGGCGCGGCGCCCCGGCGCGTACGTCCAAGCCGAAGTTCCGCATCGACGCCGCCAACGCGCTCATCACCGACGTGCCGGAGCCGCGCGACCGGATGGAGCTGCAGCGCTTCGCCAGCCAGCGGCTCGGCAAGGACGTCATCGACATCGAGGACGTCGACCTCTCGCGCGGCGAGCGCAAGCTGCTCGACCACGCCACCTGGCGGATCGGGCCCGGCGACCGGATCGGCATCGTCGGGGTCAACGGCGCCGGCAAGACCTCGCTGCTCTCGCTCATCTCCGGGGCGCTCCCCCCCGACGTCGGGCGGGTCAAGCAGGGCCGGACCGTCGAGATGCAGCACCTCACGCAGGCGCTCGACGAGATCGACCCCGAGGCACGCGTGCTGCCGACCGTCGAGTCGATCCGCCGCGTGACCAGGACGCTCGACGGCCAGGAGCTCACCGCCACGTCGCTCCTCGAGCGCTTCGGCTTCACCGGCGACCGGTTGACGGCACGGCTGGGCGACCTGTCCGGCGGCGAGCGGCGGCGCTTCCAGCTGCTCAAGCTGCTGCTGACCGAGCCCAACGTGCTGCTGCTCGACGAGCCGACCAACGACCTCGACATCGACACCCTCAACGTGCTCGAGGACTTCCTCGACAGCTGGCCCGGGACGCTGGTCGTGGTCTCGCACGACCGCTACTTCCTCGAGCGGGTCACCGACTCGGTCTGGGCACTGCTCGGCGACGGCCAGGTCTCGATGCTGCCGCGCGGGGTCGACGAGTACCTCGAGCGGCGCGCCGCCCTGCTGGCTCCGTCGGCGCCCGCCCAGGGTGGCGGCACAGGACAGTCCGCAGCCGACCCTGGCGGCACACGACACGTTTCTGGCGCCGACGGTGGTCGTGTGCCGCCACCCTCGGGCGACGACGGTCGTGTGCCGCCACCCTCCGCCAAGGCGCGGCCCGGCAGCGCGGAGGACCGCGCCGCCCGCAAGGTGCTGGCCCGGGTCGAGAAGCAGCTCGAGCGAATCGCCGTACGGGAGGCGGAGCTGCACGCCGAGATGGAGGCCAACCTCAGCGACTACGACCTGCTCGCCCGGGTCGGCGAGCAGCTCGGCGAGCTCGCGGCGGAGAAGGACGAGCTGGAGATGGAGTGGCTCGAGGCCTCCGAGGCCGTCGAGTAGGCGTCAGCTGAAGGGCGCGAGCAGCGAGCGCAGCAGCCCGGCCAGCTGGGTGCGCTGCTTGTCGGGGAGGTCGGCCAGCAGGTCGGCCTCGGCCGCGAGCAGGGCCTCGAAGGCGCCGTCGACGGCCGCCTTGCCCTCGGCGGTGAGCCGCACCAGCACCCCGCGACGGTCGTGCGGGTCGGGCAGCCGCTCGACGAGGCCGCGGCCGGTGAGCCGGTCGACGCGGTTGGTCATGGTGCCGCTGGTCACGAGGGTCTCGCGCAGCAGGCGGCCGGGGGAGAGCTCGTACGGCGCTCCCGCACGGCGCAACGCGGCCAGCACGTCGAACTCCCACGACTCGATGCCGTGCGCGGTGAAGGCGTCGCGGCGGGCGAGGTCGAGGTGGCGCGCGAGCCGGCTGATCCGCGAGAACACCTCGACGGGGGCGAGGTCGAGGTCGCCTCGCTCGCGTCCCCAGGCCTCGACCAGGTCGTCCACCTCGTCGCGCATGACGACATCCTGCCAGATGGCGGGATCGGTCGAGAATCTTGACATCGAGATGCTTCGGCTGGAAGGGGTGGTGTCTCGACGTCAAGATAATTCCATGGGTAGTCCACCGGGTCCCGGTCGAGCAGACTGGCTTCCCGGAGCCACTTCCAGGTGGACTACCCCGAGGGCAGGAGGAGGACGACATGAGCCACACCTGGGACCCCGACCGCTACCTCGCGTACGCCGACGAGCGGGGGCGGCCCTTCGTCGACCTGCTGGCCCGGGTGCCGGCCGAGACGCCGCGCACCGTGGTCGACCTCGGGTGCGGCCCGGGCGTCCTCACCGCGCTCCTCGCCGACCGCTGGCCCGGTGCCGACGTCACCGGCGTCGACAGCAGCCCCGAGATGATCGACGCGGCGCGCGAGGTCGAGGGGGTGAGGTGGGAGGTCGCCGACCTGCGGGACTGGGCCCGCCCGGACCCGCTCGCGCTGCGGGGGCCGGTCGACGTACTGGTCTCGAACGCGACCCTCCAGTGGCTTCCCGAGCACCTCGAGCTGCTCCCGGCCCTCGTCGACCGCCTCGCGCCGGGCGGCTGGCTGGCCTTCCAGGTCCCCGGCAACTTCGACGAGCCCAGCCACACCATCCGCACCGACATCGCCGACCGTGCGCCCTACGCGGAGCACGTGCGCGACGTCGCGGTGCCCGCGAGCCACGCGCCGGAGGTCTACCTGCGCGTCCTGGTCGACCTCGGGTGCGAGGTCGACGTGTGGGAGACGACCTACTTCCACGTCCTCACCGGCCCCGACCCCGTCTTCGGCTGGGTCTCCGGCACCGGGGCACGGCCCACGCTGCAGGCGCTCCCCGACGACCTCCGCCCGCTCTTCGAGGAGGAGTTCCGCACGCTGCTGCGCGAGGCCTACCCGCCGGACGCGGCCGGGCGCGTGGTGATGCCGTTCCGGCGGATCTTCGCGGTGGCCCACAAGCCCGCGCGCGACGCCGTACGGGCGGCGGACTGATGCGGCCGCACCACCTGGTGGCTCGCCGGGCGCAATGCGGGTGCGCACGCCCCGGCGCTTCGGGCACGATCACCGCGTGCCCCTGCTGCTGATCCTCGGACCGCCCGCCGTCGGCAAGATGACCGTCGGGCGCGCGATCGCCGACCGTTCGGACTTCCGCCTGTTCCACAACCACCACTCGATCGAGATGCTGCTCGACGTCTTCGACTACGGCACGCCGCCGTTCCGGACGCTCAACAGCGAGGTGCGGCGACGGGTCGTCGAGGAGGCGGCGGCGGCGGGCACCGACCTCGTCTTCACCTTCGTCATGGGGATGGACGAGCAGGCCGAGGCCGACTACCTCGAGCGGCTCGCTTCGCCGTACGGCGACGACGTGGCGGTCGTCGAGCTCGTGGCCGACCTGGACACCCGCCTGGTCCGCAACCGCACCGAGCACCGGCTGGCCGAGAAGAAGTCGAAGCGCGACCTGGAGTGGTCGGACAACAACGTCCGCGAGCTCGAGGCGGGATACCGGATGACCTCGGACGCCCGCAGCGACGGCCCGGGGGAGCGGCTGCTCGCCCGGTGGCCGCACCTGGTCATCGACAACAGCGACCTCTCGGCGGACGAGACGGCCGAGCAGGTACTGGCGTGGTTGGTTACTCACGAGTAATGTCGCGGCATGCCTGCCGTCCTCGACCTCTGGAAGAAGACCTCCGCGCTGCCCCTGGGTGACCGGGTCTTCTCGATCGCCTTCAGCCAGAAGGCCCCCTACTTCGCCACGATCCGGCCGCGCTTCACCGTGGTCGAGCCGAATCGTGCCGAGCTCGTCATCCGCAAGCGTCGCGGCGTGCACAACCACATCGGCACCGTCCACGCGATCGCGCTGTGCAACGGCCTCGAGGCGGCGATGGGCGCGCTCGCCGAGGCGACCATCCCGCGCGACCGGCGCTGGATCCCGAAGGGCATGGAGGTCGCCTACACCGCCAAGGCCGACTCCGACATCACCTGCATCGCCGAGACCGACCCCGAGCAGTGGACCGCCGAGGTCGGCGAGGGCCACGACCTGCCGGTCCGGGTGCGCGGGGTGCGCACCGACGGCACCGTCGTGGTCGAGGGCGTGATCCGGCTCTGGGTGACCGAGAAGCGGGGAGCGTAGCGACGCGTGTCGACGCTCGAGGGCGCCCCCAGGAGCTAGACGGCCCGCCCCGACTGGGCGTCGCCGACCATCGGCACGTCGAGCATCTTCTTCTCGCCGACGAGCCGCTTCTGCAGGACGGTGGCGATCCAGGTGAGGATGAGGTTGATCGTCACGTAGATGCCCGTGATCACGATGGCGGTCGGCACCTGGTTGCCGAACTCGAGGTAGAGGGGCTTGCCGACAGCGGTGAGACCGGGGGCGGTGATGTAGTAGCCGAGGCTCGTGTCCTTCAGCGCCACGACCATCTGGCTGATGATCGAGGGCAGCATGATCTTCACGCCCTGCGGCAGCAGCACGGTGGTCATCACCTGCGACTTGCGCATGCCGATGGCGTACGCCGCCTCCGACTGGCCCTGCGGCACGGCGTTGATGCCGGCGCGGAACACCTCGGCGAGCACCGCGCCGTTGTAGAGCGTCAGCGCGATGACGACGCACCAGAAGGGGCTGAGCGGGCCGTTGCCGATGGAGAGCAGGAAGAACGCGAACACCATCAGGAGCAGCACGGGCGCGGCCCGGAAGAACTCCACGACCAGCCAGGCGGGCCAGCGGATCCAGCCGCGGTCGGAGAGCTTGCCGATGCCGAGCACGAGGCCGATCACCACGGCGAAGATGATCGAGAAGAACGCCATCTTGAGGGTCTGGAGGAGCCCGTCGACGAGGATGAACTCGAGGTACTTGGGAGTGACGAACGGCTCCCACAGCGCGTAGTCGAGCTGGTCGCGGTCGTAGAGCCGCCAGACGGCGAAGGCGACGAGCGCCACCAGCACGAGGATGCTGACGATGCTGTAGGTCCGGTGCCGGGCGACGGTCTTCGGGCCGGGGGCGTCGAACAGGACTGAGGCACTCATCGGGCCACCCGTACCTTGCGCTCGAGGGCGTAGGAGGCGAGGGCGACCACCTCGACGATGACGATGTAGCCGATGGCGAAGGCGATGAAGATGCCGGTGCGCTGGTCGGCGTTGTTGTTGGTCAGGGCCCGCATCGTGGCGACTGCCTCGGCGATGCCGAAGGCGGCAGCGATGGAGGTGTTCTTGATGAGCGCGATGAGGACGCTGGTCAGCGGCGGGACCACGGCCCGCGCGGCCTGGGGGAGCACCACCAGCTGCATCGACTGGGAGAAGGTCAGACCGATCGCGCGACCAGCCTCGGCCTGCCCCAGGGGCACGGCGTTGACGCCCGAGCGCATCGCCTCGCACACGAAGGCCGAGGTGTAGAGCGTCAGGGCGATGCAGGCGCGGACGAAGAAGGCGGAGGCGTTCCAGCCGCCGATCTCGACGTCCTCGACGAACTTGAAGTTGTAGCCGAGCACGGGCATCGCGATCGCCATGAAGATGAAGATCATCAGCAGCGGCGTGTTGCGGAAGAGCGTGACGTAGAGGGCCGCCGCCTTGTTGAGGATCGAGACCGGACCCACCCGGAGGACCGCGAGGATCGTGCCCCAGATCAACGAGGCGATGCCGGAGACGACGAAGAGGCCGATGGTGAGACCGAAGGCCTTGAGGTAGTCGTCGAAGTTCGAGAACACCGCGTCCATGCGGCGGGCTCCTCTCTGCTGGACGCCGGCGGGCACGCGGCCCGCCGGCGTCCGACGGTGGTTCTAGCTGACGGCGGAGTGGTCCGGCGTCAGGCGGCCGGGCACTCGTCCATCTCCGGCGGCTCGGGCGTGTCGACGCCCGACTGGCCGAGGGTGGCCTCGAACGCGGCGGCCCAGTCGCCGTCGTCCTCCGCCTTCTTGATGGTGTCGACGATCCACTGGCACATCTCGGGCTTGTCGAGGCTGTAGCCGACGCCGTAGCGCTCCTCCGAGAACGGGTCGACGACGACCTTGAGCTCGTCGGGGTGCTCGGCGGCGTAGCCCAGCAGGATCGCGCCGTCGGTGGTCATCGCGTCCACGGTGCCGCTGAGGACCTGGTCGACGCACTCGGAGTAGGTGTCGAAGCCGCGCGGCTTCGCGCCCTCGGCCTTGATGTTCTCCAGCGAGGTGGACCCGGTGACCGAGCACACCTCCTTGCCCTTGACGTCCTCGAGGCTCTCGATGTCGCTGTCGGAGCCGACGAGCAGCTGCTGGCCGGTGACGTAGTAGGGGCCGGCCTGGCCGACGACCTGGCGGCGCTCGTCGGTGATGGAGTACGACGCGATGACGAGGTCGACCTCGCCCTCCTCCAGGAAGGGCTCACGGTTGTCGGAGATCGTCTCCTTCCACGTGATGTCCTCCGGTGCGATGCCGAGGGACGCCGCGAGGATCTTGCCGATCTCGGGGTCGAAGCCCTTCGGCATGTCGTCCGCGGCACCCTTGAAGCCGATGCCGGGCTGGTCGAACTTCACGCCGATGGTGATCTCGCCCGAGTCGGCGAACTCCTTCATCGCCGTGCCGTCGTCGAAGTTGTCGGCGGCGTTCTCGGTCACCTCGACCTCGGTGGCCTCGCCACCGTCGTCGCCGGCGTCGCCGCAGGCTGCCAGTGACAGGGCCAATCCCGCCGTGGCGAGGATCGCCTTGGTCCTGATGAATCTCATCCTTGCTCTCCTTCGGTTGCCGGCTCCGAGGCCGTCGGGTGGTTCTGGGGATGGAGTGCTGCGTGTCCCGAGTGCGTGGGTGGAGCGGTCAGTGCTTGAGGATCTTGCCGAGGAAGTCCTTGGCGCGGTCCGAGCGCGGGTTGGTGAAGAACTCCTCGGGGGTGTTCTCCTCCACGATGGCGCCGTCGGCCATGAACACGACGCGGTCCGCGGCGGTGCGCGCGAAGCCCATCTCATGGGTGACGACGATCATCGTCATGCCCTGCTCGGCGAGGTCGACCATGACGTCGAGGACCTCCTTGATCATCTCCGGGTCCAGGGCCGAGGTCGGCTCGTCGAAGAGCATCACCTTGGGCTCCATCGCGAGCGCCCGGGCGATCGCGACGCGCTGCTGCTGGCCGCCCGAGAGCTGGGCGGGGTACTTCTCCGCCTGGTGGCCCACGCCGACGCGGTCGAGCAGCTCGCGCGCCTTCTGGTCCGCGGCCTCCTTCTTCATCCCGCGCACCTTGATCGGGCCGAGGGTGACGTTCTCGAGGATCGTCTTGTGCGCGAAGAGGTTGAAGCTCTGGAAGACCATGCCGACCTCGGCCCGCAGCGCTGCGAGGGCCTTGCCCTCCTGCGGCAGCGGCTGGCCGTCGAGGGTGATGGTGCCCTCGTCGATCGTCTCGAGGCGGTTGATCGTGCGGCACAGCGTCGACTTGCCCGAGCCGGACGGGCCGATGATCACCACGACCTCACCCCGCTTGACGGTCAGCTCGATGTCCTTGAGGGCGTGGAGCTGTCCGAAGTGCTTCTGGACGTCGCTCAGCACGACGAGGGGCTCGCCACGGCCGGCGCTGACGGGTGCCGTTTCCTGCGCGGTCATAGGCGAAACCTAGCGCCACGCGACCCCTTCGGGCTATCGCCCATGGCCCGGACGGGTCATCACAGTGTGGTGACGATTCCCTTCTCGGGATCCCAGCGACGCACCGTGGTCAACGACAGGACCACGTCGGCGTGGCCCAGCACCTCGAGCGCAGCAGGTACGTCGGCCCGGTCCAGGCGCCGCGCCAACGTGACGTGCGGCAGCCACCCGGTGTGCTGCACGCCGTCCACGCGGCCGCGGAGGTCGAGCACCGCTCGTACGAGCGTGTCGGGGGCGTCGAGCAGCCGCACCAGGGAGACCCGGTGCCCGCCCAGCAGGGCGATCCCAGCGGCGCGCACGTCGGTCGGCAGCAACGGCCCGAGCAGCTCCACGGCGAGGTCCTCCTCCGCCCGCCCGAGCACCGGTGCGGCGACGGCCGTGACGTGCGGGCTGTTGGTCGCACCGCGGTGGTCGAGCTGGGAGGGCAGCCCGGCGTCGCGCAGGGCCTGCCAGTCACGGCGTACGACGTCGCAGCCGGCCTCGTCGGGCAGCAGCTCCAGCGCGTGCATGCGGGGCATGGCGAGAGCCTAGGCGGACGACGGGCGCGCGATTGCCGCGAGCGCAGCCCGCCGCCGTACGCTTGAGCGGCCATGAGCACTGCCGAAGCCACCGCCCGCACCTACGAGGTCAAGACCCACGGGTGCCAGATGAACGTCCACGACTCCGAGCGCCTCAGCGGCCTGCTCGAGGACGCGGGCTACGTCCGGGCTCCTGCTGACGAGCAGGCCGACGTCGTCGTGTTCAACACCTGCGCGGTGCGCGAGAACGCCGACAACAAGCTCTACGGCAACCTCGGCCAGCTCGCCCCGGTCAAGGCCGCCAGGCCCGGCATGCAGATCGCCGTCGGCGGCTGCCTGGCCCAGAAGGACCGTGACACGATCACGAAGCGGGCGCCCTGGGTGGACGTCGTCTTCGGCACCCACAACATCGGCTCGCTGCCGGTGCTGCTCGAGCGGGCGCGGGTGCAGGAGGAGGCCCAGGTCGAGATCCTGGAGTCGCTCTCGGTCTTCCCCTCGACCCTGCCGACCAAGCGCGAGTCGGCCTACGCCGCGTGGGTGTCGATCTCGGTCGGCTGCAACAACACGTGCACGTTCTGCATCGTGCCGGCGCTGCGCGGCAAGGAGAAGGACCGCCGCCCCGGCGAGATCCTGGCCGAGGTCGAGGCGCTGGTCGCCGAGGGCGTCAGCGAGATCACCCTGCTCGGCCAGAACGTCAACGCCTACGGCGTGGAGTTCGGCGACCGTCAGGCGTTCTCCAAGCTGCTGCGCGCGTGCGGCTCCGTGCCCGGCCTCGAGCGGGTCCGCTTCACCTCGCCGCACCCTGCGGAGTTCACCGACGACGTCATCGAGGCGATGGCTTCCACTCCGAATGTCATGCCGTCGCTGCACATGCCGCTGCAGTCGGGCTCCGACAAGGTGCTGCGCGACATGCGCCGGTCCTACCGCCAGTCGAAGTACCTCGGGATCATCGAGCGCGTCCGGGCCGCGATCCCCGACGCGGCGATCACCACCGACATCATCGTGGGCTTCCCCGGCGAGACCGAGGAGGACTTCCAGGCCACCCTCGACGTGGTGCGCGCCGCGCGCTTCTCCGCCGCCTTCACCTTCCAGTACTCCAAGCGTCCCGGCACCCCCGCCGCCGTCCTCGAGGACCAGGTCCCGCCGGAGGTCGTGAAGGACCGCTACCAGCGGCTCGTCGAGGTCGTCGAGGAGATCTCCTGGGCCGAGAACAAGGCGCTCGTCGGCCGCACCGTCGAGCTGATGGTCGCCGAGGGCGAGGGGCGCAAGGATCTTGCGACCAAGCGCCTGTCCGGACGCGCGCCCGACAACCGGCTCGTGCACTTCGCCGCCGACTTCTCCTCGGTCGAGGCCGACTCCGTACGGCCGGGCGACATGGTGACCGTCGAGATCACCTACGCCGCCCCGCACCACCTCGTCGCCGACCTGCCGATCCGGTCCGTACGCCGTACCCGCGCCGGCGACGCCTGGGAGCGGCGTACGTCCGCGCCGCCCGCCGCCTCCTCCGTCGGGCTCGGCATGCCGGCCGTCGGCGTGCCCGCCCCCCTCCCCCCGGCTCCCGCCTGCGGCTGACCCTATTGCCGGTCCTGCCTCTCGCTGGTCCTCGTGGGGTCCTCGTGGGTCCTCGTTTGGTCCTGTTGTTGCTGTTGTCGCGATCCCCGGGTACCCGGGGAAACCGACAGGAGTGCGGTCCTGGTGACGTGACATCCACGTCACGAGGACCGCAGTGTGCTCAGCTCGCCAGCGGGAGGCAGTCCGGGCAGGTCGTCGGCCGGCCCTGCCACCCCCTCGCCTGGAGCAGCGCCCCGATGCGGGCGGCCGTCGCGCACGGTCGGTCGTACACCTGACCCCACCCGACCCGCACCGTGCCCAGCCGTTCGATGGCGGCGAGCAGGTCGCGATCGAGGTCGGCGTCGCGCGCGGTGGCGCTGTCGTGCCAGAGCCGACCGTCGATCTCCACGAGCTGGTCGAAGTCGACGTACGCGACGTCGCGGAAGACCGGCCCGTTGGCCGAGCCGCGCAGCTGGCGGTTGGCGGTGGGGAGGCCGTGGGGCCGTTCGACGAGGGTGAGGTAGCCGTGCTCGAGGACCGAGCACGTGCCGTGCTGCAGGTCGGCCAGCACGCCGGACAGGAACTCCCGCCGTGGGACCCGGGGACGGCGGTCGAGGCGCTCACGGATCCGCGACGGCAGGGTGCGCCGGGCCTGGATCGCGTCGGCCAGCACCGAGATCGCCGCGAAGTCGTCGCGCGCAGTGGAGGCGACGTCGATCAACGCCTCCTCGACCCGGACGCGCGGCGGGCTGGTGTTCCACAGGACCTTGGTGCCCAGCCCGGCGACCCGGTGGAGGCGGTAGCCGCTCGGCATCCGGACCCTCCGGTCCCGGTGGACCGCCACCTCGATCAGGGAGTCGTCGCGGCCCGACTTCCCCGGCCCGTCGGCCGCTCGCAGGGCACTGTCGCCGGCGAGGGCGGCCGGCCACGCGATGAGTACGCCGATCCACGCCCGCTGCAGCCACGTCGGCGTACCCGTGTGGCTGAGGAACACGCCTTCGTGCACCCGGACGAGGTCGCGCCTGCGGAGCAGCCGCTCGAGCTCGTGCGGCGGGACACCCCGCTCGGTGAGCTGGCGTCGGGCGATCACTCCCGACTGCAGCGAGAGCAGGTCGGCGTACGAACCTGGGGCCATGCCGTCGATCGTGACGGGTGCAGCAGGCCGCTGCCACGGGGCGAAGCTGATCTGTGGAGGAGCACGACGCGGTCTTCGTGACGCGGATGCCACGTCACGGGGACCACACTGCTGTCGGGATCCCCGGGTACCCGGGGATCGCGACAGACGAGCGACGCCACGAGCCACGACACGAGCGACGACACGAGCGTCGACGTCCGACAGGCGTGCGGCGTGGAGGTCAGGCGGGGGGCTCGGCGGAGCCGTCCTCGGCCTCCTGGCCGGCGGAGGGGTCGTCCTCGGTGGTGCCGGACTCGGCGTCGTCGGCCTTGCCCTCGGGGGCCTGCGGCTTGTCGTCGGGCTCGGAGATCTCGTCCGGGAGGACGTCGTCCACGGCCGGGTTGTCCTCGGGGCTGAGGTCGCGGCCGAGGCCGAGGTCGGCGGGGTCCTCCTCGAGCGCGTCCGCGCCGCCCGGCTGCAGCTCGGGCTCCTCGGTGAAGGGGGTCGGCATCGGGCTCAGGTCGTCGTTCTGCATGTTTCCCTCCCTGGGTGAATGCACGATCGTGTCGCCCCCATGGTGCCCTGACCACCCCCGGAGGGGCGGTACGAGGCTCAGCGCTCGTCCCACCCGAACGTCAGGTACGCCGCGCCGCTGCCGAGGTGGGCGAGCGCGTGCGCCTCGTGCGGCACCATCGGCTCGGGCAGCTCGGCGAGCGGGCACCACCGGATCTCGGCGGCCTTGTGGGGCTCGACGATCCGCGGCTCGCCCGACCACGAGCGGGCGGTGAAGAACCAGTCGACGCGCTCGTCGATCGCCTCGGCGTGCTGGGTGCGCTGCATCGTGAACGCGAACTCGAGCCCGACGTCGGTGACGCCGAGCTCCTCGGCGGCCTCGCGGCGCGCGGCGTCGTACGCCGTCTCGCCCCGCTCGACGTGCCCGGCCGCGGCCGCTGCCCAGTGCCCGTCCATGTAGGGCGTGCCGCTGCGCAGCTGGAGCAGCACCTCGGTGCCCCTGGCCCCGTCGCGGAGGAGGTAGACGTAGGAGGCCGGGACGAGGACGAAGCGATCGGTCACGCGACCGACCCTAGGCCGGGACCGGGTGCTGCTCAGCGGGCGGTGGGCCCGGGCCCGATGTCGTCGTTCTTGCCGTCCAGCGAGTCGAGGGCGTCGCGCGCCTTGCCGGTCGCCTGGTCGATCCTGCCGGCGTGCTTGCCGCCGGTCTTCTCGTTCACCATGGCGCCGGCCTTGTCGATCCCGCCGGCGATCTTGTCGCCGTGGTCGTCGACCGCCTTGGTGAGCTTGGCCTTGGCCTTGTCCAGGAAGCTCATGGCTCGCTCCTCGGTTCGCGCCCACCCCCGCGGGTGGGACCTCCCGCCAATCTAGGCCTGCTGGGAGGATGGGGGCCATGCCCCTGCCCATCGTCGCGCTCGTCGGCGCCACGGCGTCGGGCAAGACGGGGCTGAGCCTCCGCCTCGCCGAGCGGCTCGGGGGAGAGGTGGTCAACACCGACGCGATGCAGGTCTACCGGGGCATGGACATCGGCACCGCCAAGCTCCCGGTCGCGGAGCGGCGCGGCATCCCGCACCACCTCCTCGACCTGCTCGACGTCACCGAGCCGGCCACGGTGGCGCTGTTCCAGGGCTGGGCGCGCGACGCCGTCGACGACCTCCGCGCACGCGGCGCGACCCCTGTCCTGGTCGGCGGATCGGCGCTCTACACCCGCGCGATCGTGGACCGCTTCGAATTCCCCGGCACCGACGACTCGCTGCGTCGCGAGCTGGAGGTCGAGCTCGAGCGCGTCGGCAGCCCGGCGCTGCACGAGCGGCTGGCAGGCGTCGACCCGGAGGCGGCCGCGCAGATCCAGCCCGACAACGGGCGCCGCGTCGTACGAGCCCTCGAGGTGATCGCGCTCACCGGTCGTCCGTTCAGCGCCAGCCTGCCGCGCCTGGAGTACGCCGACCCGCTGACCGTGCAGGTCGGGGTCGACATCGACCGGCCGACGCTCGACGCCCGGATCGAGGCCCGGGTCGACGACATGTTCGCGAGCGGCTTCGTCGAGGAGGTCGAGGCCCTGCTCGCGCGGGGTCTCGCGGAGGGCCGGACCGCGTCGCGGGCGATCGGCTACCGCGAGGTCATGGGCTTCCTGGCGGGGGACCGGACGCTCGCCGAGGCGATCGAGCAGACGAAGACCGCGACCCGCCGCTTCGCCCGCCGCCAGGACTCGTGGTTCCGCAAGGACCCGCGCATCGTGTGGGTGGCCCACGACGACCCCGACCGCGTGGACAAGGCGGTCGCGGCGGTCGAGGCGTTGCAGAAGTAGCCGAGATCGATCAAGCGCGATGTCGGTGGTCGGTGCCAAGGTGTCGAGATGGCGACCATCTACTACAGCGGCTGCACCCTCGACGGCTTCATCGCGACCGACGACCACGACCTCGGCTGGCTCACCTCGCGCGACATCGACAACGAGGGCCCGATGGCCTATCCCGCCTTCCGTGAGCGGCTCGGGGCCTGCGTCATGGGCGCGACCACCTGGCAGTGGATCCTCGACCACGACGACGACCCGTGGGGACCGCTGCCGACGTGGGTGATGACGCACCGGAGCTTCCCCGAGGCGCCGGCGAGCGTGCGCTTCGCCCGCGACGACGTCCGCCGGGTCCACGACGAGATGACCCAGGCTGCCGGCGGCAAGGACCTGTGGGTCGTCGGCGGGGGAGACCTGGTCGGGCAGTTCCACGACGCCGGACTCCTCGACGAGGTGTGGCTGCAGTACGCCCCCGTCACCCTCGGCAGCGGCGCACCGGTGCTGCCGCGCCACGTCGAGCTGCGGCTCGAGGAGGTCGCCCGCAACCACGACTTCATGTGCGGTCGCTACTCCGTCGTGCGCTGACGTACCGCCCCGCAGGGCGTGGACAGGGTCGCCGCGGTGGGGGCAGGGTGAAGGCTCCATCACTCGGGAGGTCCCCATGCGCATGCGTACGTCCCTCGCGGCCGCCGCCACCTCGACCGGCGTCCTCGCCGCGCTCGTCGTCGCGACGCCCACTGTCGCGAGCCCCTCGGCACCCACGTCAGCACCCACCTCCGCGGAGCCGCGCCCGACCGCCAAGAAGGCGACGGCCATCGGCACCGGCGGTGCGGTCACGACCGTCGACCCCGAGGCCTCGGCCGCCGGGCTGAAGGTCCTCAGGGCCGGAGGCAACGCCGTCGACGCGGCGGTCGCCGCGGCCGCGACTCTCGGGGTCACCGAGCCCTACAGCGCCGGCATCGGCGGTGGCGGCTACTTCGTCTACTACAACGCGAAGTCGGGCAAGGTCCGCACGCTCGACGGCCGCGAGACCGCGCCCCGCAAGATGCCGCAGGACGCCTTCATCGACCCGGCCACAGGCAAGCCCTACAACTTCACGCCCGAGCTGGTCACCAGCGGCGTCGGCGTCGGCACGCCCGGCACCCTGGCGACGTGGGACAAGGCCCTCGACAGCTGGGGCACCTGGTCGCTCGCCGACGCGCTCGCACCGGCGACGAAGGTCGCCACCCGCGGCTTCGTCGTCGACGAGACGTTCCGTCAGCAGACGCTCGACAACGAGGAGCGCTTCCGGGCCTTCAAGGACACCAAGAGGCTGTTCCTGCCCAAGGGCGACGCGCCCCAGGTCGGCTCGATCTTCCGCAACCCCGATCTCGCGGCGACCTACGACGCCATCGCGAGGCGCGGCACGAAGGCGTTCTACCGCGGCGCGCTCGCCCGGCTGATCTCCGACGTCGTGCGCAAGCCACGCACCACGAAGAACAACAAGCTCCCGGTGCCCAAGGGGTACCTCACCCGGCGCGACCTGCGCGACTACGAGGTGCGCTCGCAGCGCGCCACCAAGGTGGGCTACCGCGGCCACGACGTCTACGGCATGGCGCCCTCCTCCTCCGGCGGCACGACCGTCGGCGAGGCGCTCAACATCCTCGAGCGCTACGACCTCTCGAAGATGACGGCCGAGCAGGCGCTGCACCACTACCTCGAGGCCAGCGCGCTCGCGTTCGCCGACCGTGGCAAGTACCTCGGCGACCCCGCCTACGTCGACGTCCCGGTCAGGCGGCTGCTCGACGACACGTTCGCGGCCGAGCGCGCCTGCTCGCTCAACCCGGCGAAGGCGGCCACCAAGCCGGTCGCGGCCGGCGACGTGACGTCGTACGACGGCGTGTGCGGGCCGGCGACGGCGAAGGGCGAGACCGACACCGACACCGAGAACCTCTCCACCACCAACCTCACGGTCGCCGACCGGTGGGGCAACGTCGTGGAGTACACCCTCACCATCGAGCAGACCGGCGGCTCCGGCATGGTCGTGCCGGGTCACGGGTTCCTGCTCAACAACGAGCTGACCGACTTCTCCACGGTCTACTCCGCGACCGACCCCAACCGCATCCAGCCCGGCAAGCGCCCGCGCAGCTCGATGTCGCCGACGATCGTGCTCAAGGACGGCAAGCCGTTCATGGCGCTCGGCTCGCCCGGCGGCTCGACGATCATCACCACGGTGCTGCAGATGCTGGTCAACCGGATCGACCTCGGCATGACCATCCAGGAGGCGATCGCGGCCCCGCGCGCCACCCAGCGCAACACCGCCAACGTGACCGCCGAGCCGGCGTTCATCACCGCCTACGGGCCGGCGCTCACCGCGCTCGGCCACAACCTCGTCCCGGCCGGTGACGCCTTCACCAGTGCGGCCGAGATCGGTGCGGCCACGGCGATCGAGTTCGGCCCGAAGCGGCTGCTCACCGCGGTCGCCGAGCCCAGCCGGCGCGGCAGGGGCTCGGCCAAGGTGGTCGACCCTCGGTAGTCCGGGCTGCCGCTGTAACGCCGGGTTAGTGCCTGTACCCACCCCCGTACATCAGGGTGGGTACAGCGGCTGACCCGGCGTTACAGCTCCCGGACGACGGCCTGCCACACTGGGCGCGTGAGCTACCCCTTCCTCAAGGGCCACGGCACCGAGAACGACTTCGTGGTCCTGCCCGACCCCGACGGCTCGGTCCACGGCGGCGCCGACGGGGAGATGGCCGCCGAGCGGGTGGTCGCGCTCTGCGACCGCCGCGCCGGCATCGGCGCCGACGGCGTGCTGCGGGCGGTGCGCCGGGAGGGCGGCTGGTTCATGGACTACCGCAACTCCGACGGCTCGGTCAGCGAGATGTGCGGCAACGGGATCCGCGTCTTCGCCCGCTACCTTCATGAGCGCGAGGGCGAGCCGTTCCCGATGAAGATCCAGACGCGCGACGGCGTCAAGGCGCTCGACGAGGCGGGGGACGAGATCACCGCCGACATGGGTACGCCGGAGGTGCTGGGCGACACGGCGGTCACGGTGATGGGCCGCACCTGGCCGGCACGTCACGTCTCCATGGGCAACCCGCACGCGGTCGCCTTCGTCGACAACCTCGCCGAGGCGGGTCCGCTGCTCGAGGCGCCGGAGCACGACGACGCGATCTACCCCGACGGCGTCAACGTCGAGTTCGTGGTCCGCCGCGGCGAGCACCACGTCGCCATGCGGGTGCACGAGCGGGGTGCCGGCGAGACGCGTTCCTGCGGCACCGGGGCCTGCGCGGTGGCCGTGGTGGCCGCGCTGGCGGACGACGCCCCCCGCGGTACGGCGTACCGGGTGGACGTGCCCGGCGGCACGCTGAGCATCGTGTGGACCGACGACGACCGGATCCTCATGACCGGTCCGGCGGTGCTGGTGGCCGAGGGCCTCACCGACCTCTGACGGGTCGAGTGCGCACGTGGCACCATCCGCCGCAGGACCGCGCACTCGACCCTTCTAGGATCCGGGCCATGGACATCACCGGATCCTCCGCCATCGTGACCGGGGGCGCCAGCGGCATCGGCGCCGCGGTCGCCCGAGCCCTCGCCGCGAAGGGTGCCGTGGTCGTCGTCGCCGACCTCAATGCCGAGAAGGGCGAGGCGCTGGCCGCGGAGATCGGCGGCGTCTTCGCCTCCGTGGACGTGACGAGGACCGAGCAGGTCGCCGCAGCCGTCGAGGCTGCCGCCGAGATCGCGCCGCTGCGTGCCTGCGTGAACTCGGCCGGCATCGGCTGGGCGCAGCGCACCATCGGCCGCGACGGACTGCTGGAGTCCGCCCACGACCTCGACGCCTTCCGCAAGGTCGTGGAGATCAACCTGATCGGCACCTTCGACATGACCCGCCAGGCGGCGACGGTGATGAGCCGCAACGAGCCCGACGCCGACGGCCAGCGCGGCGCCATCGTCAACCTCGCCTCGGTCGCCGCCTTCGACGGCCAGATCGGCCAGGCCTCCTACTCCGCGTCCAAGGGCGGTGTGGTCGGCATGACCCTCCCGGTCGCGCGCGACCTCTCCGCTGCCGGCATCCGCCTCAACACGGTGGCGCCCGGTCTCATCGACACCCCGATCTACGACGCGTTCCCCAACCCCGACGAGTTCAAGGCCAACCTCGGCGCCAACGTGCTCTTCCCGAAGCGGCTCGGCCGCGCGGAGGAGCTGGCCAGCATGGTGGTGGAGTGCCTCACCAACTCCTACATGAACGGCGAGACGATCCGCGTCGACGGCGGCATCCGGATGCCACCGAAGTGATGCGCCACTGATTCCACTGGTCCAGACCGAACCCCCACAATTCGACCAAAACCGGGCGCGACCACGTCTCCGGCGCGAGGGTGCTGGAGGGAGCAGGACCACTCATCCAACGCTGTGGGGGCGACGATGACGGACGTAGCGAGGCCGCGTGTCGCGGCGTTGCAGGAGCACGGAGCGGGCACCAGCTCGATCCTCGATCGCGAGCTGACCTCGCTCGTGCGGCGCTGGGTGGCCGCGGGGACCCGCGGGCCGGAGCGCGTACGACGCGACACGGTGCTGCGGGTCGCGCCCGATCCTCTGCCCCAGGCGCCGGAGCCGGCCGCCGAGTCGACGGCCCCACCGCTGCCGCAGCGGGGCACCCAGGACGACTCCGAGAAGGTGTGCCGCACGGCGCTGCTGGTGGACGCCCGCCGGGTGCCCGCCGACGCCGCCGCCGGCCTGCTGGCGCGGATCGCGGAGCGTGGCCACGTGAACGTGTGCCGGGCCTACGGCGACTGGAGCACCCCCGAGCTCGGCGAGTGGGCCGGACGGCTGCGCCGGGAGGGGCTGCACTCGTTCCACCACTTCGCCGACGAGGACGACGGCGCGCTGGTGGCGATGGCGATCGACGCGGTCGACATCGCCCGCGATGCCGGGATGGACGAGGTGGTGATCGCGGGCGACCTCACGTCGGTGCTGCCCCTGGTGCACCGCCTGCACGGTGCCGGCGTACGCGTCGTGGCGGTGGGAGCCGCCCACACGCCGCGCGACGTCCGGGCGGCGTGCGACGAGTTCATCGACACCGCCTCCCTCGACGGCGACCACGCGGTCCCCGTCGGACGCCACCGGGCCTGAGCCACCCCTCCGCCGAGCGGGGGTTTGGCCCGCTGGTCCGCGGGTAGTCACGTCCGCATGGGGATGCTGACGCGGGGATCAGTCGTGCTCGCCCTCGTGCTCTCGGGCGCGGTGGCGATGGTGGTCGGAGGTACGCCGGCGGGGGCGGTGGTGGTGGAGTGCACCCAGACCTTCGGGGTCGACGGCGGCCGGGCGGTGTTCCCCGGCCAGGTCGGGGGCTTCACGGTCTACCCCACCGACACGTGGATGTGGTCCGACGGCGCCGTCGCCGACGTGGACGTGCACGTGTCGGTGGATGCCGGCTACCCCTACGAGATGCCGACCTTTGAGATGAGCCTCGTCCACGAGTCGGCCAGCTCGATGCTGATGGGCCGGCGGCGGGTGGACGGCGGATTCCACTCGCTGACCTACGACGACGAGGCATCGCAGGGCTGGGACGGCTCCCAGCAGTCCGGCACCTTCCAGCCCGACCAGCCGCTGGCCTACCACGACCACCGCGGGGTGCGCGGTGCATGGACCGTGGAGATCCGCAACTGGGGCGACGGCGTCATCCACCCGCAGGAGATGTGGGTCCGCATCACGTCCGACACCTGCGACACCGACGGCGACGGCCGGCCGGACCGGATCGACAACTGCCCGACCGTGGCCAACCGTGACCAGGTCGACTGGGACGGCGACGGGGTGGGCAACGCCTGCGACCCGACCCCCGGCGCGGACCCCAACGCTCCCGCGCCCACCACCCCGCCGACCACGACGAGCCCGACCACCAGCCCGACGACCAGCCCGACGACCGCACCAGCGAGTCCGACGGCCACCGTCACCACCGGCTGCACCGCGGATTGCGCCTACGTGCGGACGGTCGAGCTGCGCCACCGGAAGAAGAAGCGCGCGCTCGTAGGGGACGTCACGTCGGTCGCGGTGGGCTGCCGGTCGGTGGTGCCGGTGTCCATCTGGCGCACGCGCCCGGGTGCGGACCGCAAGCTCGTCGTGCTGACGACGCGCAGGACCGGTTCCTTCCGGACCCAGGCCCCGCGCAAGCCCGGTCGCTACTACGCCACCGTCGGGTCCGCCGCCGAGCCGCTCTGCGGCCACGACCGCTCCCGCGCGGTGCGCGTCAGGCGTCGCTGACTCCGGGAAAGCATTCGCGCAGGTCAGGCAGGTCGACCTACCCTTGTAGTCATATGACGAACGCACCTGACTTCAACCTCCGCGATGCCCTCGACGCGACCCGTGGCTGGGACGCCGAGACGATCGAGCTCGACGACCAGCTCCTCGAGGGCGACGACCTCGAGGGCGACGACGACTTCGAGTCCGGCTACGCCGACGACACGTCGTACGCCGACTACGACGAGGAGGACCCCGAGGAGCTCACCGTCGGTGCGCAGGAGCTCGCCGAGCGGCACGCGCTGCGCCGGGTCGCCAGCCTGCGCACCGAGCTCGAGGACATCACCGAGGTCGAGTACCGCCAGCTCCGGCTGGAGAAGGTGGTGCTCGTCGGCGTGTGGACCGAAGGGTCCGTCACCGACGCCGAGAACTCCATGGCCGAGCTCGCGCTGCTCGCCGAGACCGCCGGCTCCGAGGTGCTCGAGGCGGTCTTCCAGCGCCGCCAGAAGCCCGACCCGGCCACCTACATCGGCCGCGGCAAGGTCGAGGCGATCCGCGAGATCGTGCAGGCCACCGGCGCCGACACCGTCATCTGCGACGGCGAGCTCGCTCCCAGCCAGCTGCGCAACCTCGAGGACCGGATCAAGGTCAAGGTCGTCGACCGGACCGCGCTGATCCTCGACATCTTCGCCCAGCACGCGAAGAGCAAGGAGGGCCAGGCGCAGGTCGAGCTGGCGCAGCTGCAGTACATGAAGCAGCGCCTCCGCGGCTGGGGTGGCAACCTCTCCCGCCAGGCCGGTGGTCGCGCCGCCGGCGGTGAGGGCATCGGTGGGCGTGGTCCCGGTGAGACCAAGATCGAGACCGACCGCCGCCGGATCAACACCAAGATCGCCAAGCTGCGCCGTGAGCTCAAGGAGATGCGCGGCACCCGCGACGTCAAGCGCCAGTCGCGCCGCCGCAACCACATCCCGAGCGTCGCGATCGCCGGCTACACCAACGCCGGCAAGTCCTCGCTGCTCAACCGCCTCACCGACGCCGGAGTGTTGGTGGAGGACGCGCTCTTCGCGACCCTCGACCCCACCACGCGTCGTACGACGACCGCGGACGGGCGCATCTACACGATGTCCGACACCGTCGGGTTCGTCCGCCACCTCCCGCACGACCTGGTCGAGGCGTTCCGCTCGACGCTGGAGGAGGTCGCCGACTCCGACCTGCTGCTCCACGTCGTCGACGGCTCGCACCCCGACCCGGAGGGCCAGATCGCGGCCGTGCGACAGGTGCTCGCCGAGATCGGCGCGACGAAGGTCCCCGAGATCATCGTGATCAACAAGGCCGACGCCGCCGACCCGCTGGTCATCGACCGGCTCCGGCGCCGCGAGCCGCACAGCGTGGTGGTCAGCGCCAAGACCGGCGACGGCATCGCGGAGGCGCTGGCGACGATCGAGTCGGAGCTGCCCCGCCCGCAGGTCGAGTTCGACGTGCTGCTGCCCTACGAGCGCGGCGACCTGGTCAACCGGATCCACCAGGAGGCCGAGATCGGCTCCCTCGAGCACACCGGCGACGGCACGCTCGTCGTCGGCCGGGCCAACGCCGACCTCGCCGGCGAGCTCGCGGCCTACGCCCGCTGAGGTGCTGCCGTCGTTGCGATCACCGGGTACCCGGTGATCGCTCGGGTTCCCGCCCGTTGCAACGGTCGGGAACCCGACGAAAGGGACTGGAACCCCGGTCCGAGCGGACATGCGGCGCAGTGCCGGATCGAGGGTGCGGAACCTTCTCGTAGGGTCGCCCGTTGTCGATCAGGGCCCGGATTCGGGCGATCGAAGACCGGTAGTAGAGGATGTCGCGCATGTCACGTGGAGTCTGGATCCGCTTCATCCTCGTGCTCGGCCTGCTGGCCGGGTGCGCGGCCCTCGCGCTGAACGTCAAGCCCAACCTCGGGCTCGACCTCAAGGGTGGCGCGCAGTTCGTCTTCCAGGCCGAGGGCACCGAGGCGACCCCCGCCAACGCCGAGAACGTCGACAAGACCCTCCAGGTGCTCAACCAGCGCGTCAACGCGCTCGGTGTCGCGGAGTCCAACGTGATCCGCCAGGGCGAGGACCGGATCCTCGTCGAGCTCCCGGGCGTCACGAGCGACGAGGAGGCACAGGCGGCCGAGGACAAGATCGGCAAGACCGCCAAGCTGACCATCCACGAGGTCATCGGCACCGCCCAGCCCGACGCCAAGCCGAGCAAGAAGGACAACCAGGTCCTCCCCTCCGACCAGGGCGACTCCCTCGAGGTGGGTCCCACGGTCATCCAGGGTGACGAGATCACCGGCGCCAGCGCCGTCCAGCGCGACCAGAGCGTCGAGTGGGTCGTCGCGATCGACTTCAACGGCAAGGGTGGCGACACCTGGGCCGACATCACCGGCAAGGCCGCGTGCAACCCGTCCGGCGATCCCAAGCGCCGCATCGCGATCGTCCTCGACGGCGAGATCATCTCCTCGCCCGAGGTCAACACCGGCGTCGGCTGCGACGTCGGCATCCGCGGCGGCTCCACCGACATCACCGGCAACTTCACCGCCACCGACTCCAAGGACCTCGCCGCGCTGATCGAGGGCGGCTCGCTGCCGCTCGAGCTCAAGGCCATCTCCGACCGCCTCGTCGGCCCGTCGCTGGGTGCCGCCGCGATCGACGCCTCGCTCGAGGCCGGCATCATCGGCATCATCCTCACCGGCCTGTTCATCATCGTCGTCTACCGCGTGGTGGGCTTCGCCGCGACCATCGCGCTGGCGTCGTACGCCCTGCTCGCCTACGCCATGCTCGTCGGCCTCGGCTCGACGCTGACCCTGCCCGGTCTGGCCGGTTTCGTGCTGGCCATCGGCATGGCGATCGACGCCAACGTCCTCGTCTTCGAGAGAGCGAGGGAGGAGTACGCCGCCTACCCGTCCGCGGGTCTCCGGCGCGCGCTCGCCGTCGGCTTCAACAAGGCGTGGAGCGCGATCATCGACTCCAACGTCACCACGCTCCTCGCGGCCGGCCTGCTGTTCTTCCTCGGCTCCGGCCCGATCAAGGGCTTCGGTGTGACCCTGACCATCGGTGTCGTCGCGTCGATGATCTCCGCGCTGATCATCGCCCGCGTGCTGTGCGACCTCGCGGTCGCCAACAAGCCGGTGGCCAGCCGGCCCAGGCTCAGCGGCCTCGGCGACGTCGGCAAGGTCCGCACCTGGCTCGACCGCAAGAACCCCGACCTCATGAAGCGCCGCCAGACCTGGCTCGGGATCTCGGCCGTGGCCCTGGTCATCGCGATCGCGGGCATCGTCACCCAGGGCCTCCAGCTGGGCGTCGAGTTCACCGGCGGTCGCCAGCTCGACTACTCGGTGAGCAAGGACGTCAGCGTCGACCAGGCGCGCGCGGCCGTCGCCGACGCCGGCTTCCCCGAGGCGGTCGTGCAGACGGCCGACACCGCCGACTTCACCGTCCGCACCGGCGACCTCAGCAACGACGAGGAGCAGCAGATCGAGGCCGAGCTGGCCAAGGTCGGCGGCGAGGTCACCAAGGTCGACGACCAGCAGATCGGCTCCTCGCTCGGCAAGGAGCTGCGCAACAACGCACTCATCGCGTTCGGCGTCGCGTTCCTCGCCCAGCTGCTCTACCTCGCCATCCGCTTTAAGTGGACCTTCGGCGTCGCCGCCGTGGTCGCGATGGCCCACGACGTGGTCCTCGTGGTCGGCCTGTTCGCGTGGCTCCAGAAGCCGATCGACGGCATCTTCCTCGCCGCCGCGATGACCATCGTCGGTCTCTCCGTCAACGACACCGTCGTCGTCTTCGACCGCATCCGCGAACGTTGGTACGGCTCCAAGCCGGACGAGAAGTTCAGCGACCTGGCCAACAAGGCGGCCGTCGAGACGGTTCCCCGCACGGTCAACACCGGCCTCGGCGCGATGTTCATCCTGGCCGCGCTCGCCATCCTCGGTGGCGACTCGCTGCAGGACTTCGCGATCGCGCTGCTCGTCGGTCTCGTCGTCGGCACCTACTCGTCGGTCTTCATGGCCACCCCGCTCCTCACCTACTTCCAGCAGCGCTGGCCGATGGGTCGGGTCAAGAAGGAGCGGGTCGTGCGCGACCCGGAGGACTCCGGCGCGGTCGTCTGAGGCTGTCGCCCGCCCTTGGTTTCCCCGCATATGCGGGGAAACCCCGACTTCCGGGGGTTTGCACGCCCCCAGAGGTTCGCGACTCGCTCAGGAAGTCTGGGCGGTTCGGCGTAGGCTCAGCGCATGATCTGGTTCCTGCTGATCGTGGTGCTGGTCGTCGTGGCCTACCGCTACCGCGTCAAGATCCTCGCGAAGGTCCTCGGCCAGCCCGAGCGGCGCATCGAGCGCCAGATCGGTCGCAAGAAGAACTACTGACCGCCACTGGTCACACGATGTGGTCGCTCGTCGCCCGGTATGGCGGGACTCGAGCGGCCATATGTCCGCTCGAGTGGGGGCTGGGACGGCCCGCTTGTGGATGGCGTACGACGAGGTGTCGGCGCCGCCGCGTAGGGTTCTCTGGTGCCTGAGACCGACACCGCCCCCGCCCCCGTCGGCACCCCGGTCGCGGCGGTGCTGGCCCAGGCGGTCGGCGCGCTCGGCGGGCAGCAGCGCGACGGCCAGGTGCACATGGCCGACGAGGTCGCCGAGGCCATGCAGGACGGCCGGCACCTGCTCGTGCAGGCCGGCACCGGCACCGGCAAGTCGCTGGGCTACCTCGTGCCCGCGATGCTCCACGACAAGCGGGTCGTGGTGGCCACCGCGACGCTGGCGCTCCAGCACCAGCTCGTCGAGCGCGACCTGCCGCGCCTCGTCGAGGCGGTCAAGGACGTGCCCGGGATCGACACGTCGTACGCCGTGCTCAAGGGCCGCTCCAACTACGCCTGCCTGCACCGCATCCGGGCCGGCGTCCCCGACGACCAGGGAACCCTCGTCGACGTCCCCACGGGGTCGATGGCCGAGAAGGTCCTCGAGCTGCGCGCGTGGGCGGAGGAGGAGACCGAGCAGGGCGGCAGCGGCGAGCGCGACAACGCGCCGCGCCACACCGACCGCGAGTGGCGCCAGGTCTCGGTCAACCACCGCGAGTGCCTCGGTGCGACCAAGTGCCCCTTCGGTGCGGAGTGCTTCGCCGAGCTCGCGCGCGAGAAGGCGCAGCGCAGCCACCTGATCGTCACCAACCACTCCCTCCTCGCGATCGACGCGATCGAGGAGGTGCCGATGATCCCCGACTACGACACCGTCGTCATCGACGAGGCCCACGAGCTCACCGCGCGCGTCACCCAGGCCGCCACCGACGAGCTGGCGGCGACCGACGTCGAGCGCGCCGCGCGCCGCGCGAGCCGCTGGACCGACTCTGCCGAGGGCGACCCCGCCGGCGACCTGGAGGACGCCGCCCAGCAGCTGGCCGAGGCGTTCGAGGCGATGCCGCCCGGCCGGATCGACCAGGTCCCCGTCCAGCTCGCCGACGCCCTCGTGCTCGTGCGCGACGCGGCCCGCGCCTGCCTGTCCGCCTTCCCGCGCGAGTCGGGCGGCGAGGGGGAGGGCGACGCCGGCCGTACCCAGGCCAAGGGCATGGTGCAGGAGGTCTTCGTCAACGCCGAGCGGATGGCCGCCGGCTCCCAGGCCGACGTGCTGTGGCTCGGCGAGGCGCGGGACCGGTTCCCGGCCCGGCTCCATGTCGCGCCGCTCCAGGTGTGGGGCCCGATGCGCGACAAGCTGCTCACCGACAAGACCGTGGTCTTCACCAGCGCCACCCTGATGCTCGGCGGCGACTTCGGCGCCGTCGCGACCTCGTTGGGGCTCAAGCCCACCGAGCGCGTCGGCTCGCAGATCGCTCCCACCGACCCCGACACGGCGCTGCCGTGGAAGGGCATCGACGTCGGCTCGCCGTTCGACTACGGCCAGCAGTCCATCCTCTACGTCGCCCGCCACCTCCCGCAGCCCGGGCGCGACGGCCCCGGCCCCGCCCAGCTCGACGAGATCTGCGACCTCGTCGACGCGCTCGACGGCCGGACCCTGGGGCTCTTCTCCTCGCGCCGCGCGGCCGAGACGGCGGCCGAGGCGGTGCGCGCCCGGCTGCCGCACCTGACCACGCTCGCCCAGGGCGACGCCCAGCTGCCCGAGCTGGCCAAGCAGTTCGTCGAGGACCCGCACACGTGCCTGTTCGGCACGCTCTCGCTCTGGCAGGGCCTCGACGTCCCCGGCGACACCTGCCAGCTGGTGATCATCGACCGGATCCCGTTCCCGCGCCCCGACGACCCGCTGATGTCGGCGCGCCAAAAGGCCGCCGACCAGGCCGGCGGCAACGGCTTCATGCAGGTCGCCGCGACTCATGCCGCGCTGCTCCTGGCGCAGGGGGCCGGTCGGCTGATCCGCACGACCTCCGACCGCGGCATCGTGGCGGTGCTCGACCCGCGGCTGGAGACCGCCCGCTACGGCCGCTTCCTCAAGGCGTCCCTGCCGCCGATGTGGTCGACCACCGATCCAGCGCTCGTGCGCCAGGCGCTCAAGCGGCTGGGTGAGGCGGGCTAGGCGAAGCTCACGTAGAGCAGCGCGACGACGACCGCGACGACCGCGATCTGCACCAGGAGCCGTACGAGCTCGCTGTCCTGCTCGGGGCGAGGGCTGTCCAGGTCCACGATGACGCTCGGACTCACGGAGGCGGCGGGCGCCGCAGGAGTGGTGGGCGCTTCCGGTGGCGGTTGCACGCCGGTGCGTCGGTCCAGCTCGGCCACGACCTCGTCGAGCCAGTCGTCCACCGCCGTCATGTCGTAGCCACCGCGCCGCACGGGCGTGAACCCAGCCCCTCGATGTCGCCGCGGCCGATCCGGGGCTGGGGGCGGGCGAGGTTCTCCAGGACCATGTCCACGGTGCGGTCCACCTGCTCGGCGTCGTAGGACTCCCGCAGGCGGACCATGGGGAAGGTCGGGCGGTCGAGGCTCATCGGGTGGGTTCCTCCGTCGGATCCGGGTAGCCGAAGACCTGGTAGTCACGGCGGTACATCCGCGCCACCAGCTCGCGCAGCTCGTCGGACGCCTCGCGGCGGCGGCCGCCGGGCGCGGTCTGGTTCTTCGGCGCGGTCGGCACGGCCGGGGCTCCGATCCGCTCGCACACCTCGGCGAAGTCGCGGTCGAAGGTCTCCAGCCGGCCCACGAAGTCGACCCGGTTGAGGTCGATCATCCGGCTCTGCAGCGTCAGGTGCTGGTCCGTGCCGGGCACCGCCGACAGGTCGTGGGTGGCGGTCCAGCGGGCGAACTCCTCGACGCTCTGCATCCGCTCGTGGGTGCCTGCGTCGAAGTCGTAGTAGTTGTGGTCGACGACCTTGTCGTGCCACGCCGAGACGAAACGGTCGAGCGGGTCGCGGACGACGGCGAACGTGAAGTAGTCGGCGAACGACGCCAGGGGATAGCGCACCCGCATCGCGTGGTCGACGTCGAGGCTGACGCCGTGGGTCTCGCAGTGGTGGCGGATCGTGCGGGTCGCGACCTTGGCGACGCGGTACCAGACGAAGCGGTGGCTGTGGCTGATCGTCAGGTTGTACGCCAGCGGGCTGAGCCAGGCCGACTGCTCACCCGCGACGGCCAGCTGGTCCAGCACGTCCTGCCCCGCCGGGGTCAGCCGGCGCCGGTTGCCCGGACGGGTGCGGAGGACCTCGGGAGCAGGTACGTCGTCTGGGCTCGGCATCGCCGCGAGGCTACTACGGAGGGACGCCCGCCTCGGGGGTGGCGGCATACGACATGTCGTGTGGCCACCCTGGCGGCATACGACATGTTCGGGGCGCTGAACCACGTCGTATGCCGCCACCTTCGGGGGCTCGCACGTCGTATGCCGCCACCTTCGGGGGCTCGCACGTCGTATGCCGCCACCTTCGGGGGCTCGCACGTCGTATGCCGCCACCCTGCGGCTGGGCCTAGGGGAGGCGGGAGGCGCCGTCGTACCCGCCCGACGGCGCCGCGACGCCGAAGAAGTCGGCGACGGTGGGCGCGACGTCGATGGTCGCGGCCTGCGCGGAGGACGTCGTACGCACCGGGACCCGCGGGTGGCCGCCGGCGACGAAGAACGGGATCGGCATCGTCGCGGGGTGGCCGTGGTTGCCCGGGATCGGGTTGGACCACTGGTCGGGGTCGCTGAAGCGCCAGCCCGCGCGGGCGTAGACGACCACGTCGCCGCCGAGCGGCCCGGTGCGCAGCGACGTGTTGGTGCGCGGGTCGTGGGTGGCCAGCACGCCCGGCACCGCCGAGGCGAGCTCGACCATGCGGGCGACGGCGGCGTCGAGGAGGGCCGGGTCGCCGGTCCAGTAGAGGAGGTCGGCACCGCCGTTGTCGGCGATCACCACGTGACCGGCCAGCAGCGGGTCGGCCTCGAGCACAGGCGCGAGGTGGATCAGCTGGTGCGGCAGCGACCAGTCCATCGAGTGGTCGGCGAGGACCACGACCATCGAGTCCGCCCAGCGCCCTGAGGACGTCAGCAGGTCGACGAAGCGCCCCACCTGCACGTCGGTCTCCGCCAGCGCGGCCTGTCGCGTCGCCTTGAGACCGAGCGGGCCGGTGAGGTCGGAGTGGCCGAGACGGTCGATGTCGCCGAGGTTGACGAAGACCAGGTGCGGGTCGTGCTCCTCCACCATCGTGAGCGCCGCCTGCATCGTGAACGCGTCGGGGGCGTGGCCGGAGACCGGCACGACCGGTGCCGGCTCCCAGCGGTACGTCGCGCGGCTGCCGAAGACGCCGTAGAGGTACTCCTTGCTCAGCACCGTGCCGGTGGTGAGGCCGGTGCCGTTGAGCCGCTCGATGACCGTCTGCACGCGGATGTCGTCGGGGCGGTCCATGTCGCGCACCTCGCCGGCGGTGCGGTCATAGATCGAGTTGGCAGGTACGCCGCTGCGGTCGGGGCGCACGCCGGTCATCATCATCACGTGGTTGGGGATGGTCTCCATCACCGGCATCGACGTCGCGCGCGGGTGGTGGAGCCCGCCGTCGCGCAGCGCGCTCGTGCGTGGCATCAGCTCACGCGTGATCTCGTCGGGCCGGCACCCGTCGAGGACGAGGACGTAGGCCCTCTGACGGGTGCCGGCCGCTGCCGCTGCAGCTCGCGGCAGGCTCGAGATGGCGACCCCGGCGGCGCCGGCGGCCAGGAGGGTGCGACGACCGGTCCGGATCTCGTGGCGACCGCGCTCGAAGGCACCGCCGCGTCCCGTGCGGCACATCAGGCGCCCACCGGCGCGCTGACGGCCTGCACCTTGTTGGTCCCGGACCTCGTGGCCCAGGAGGCGGTCCAGGACGACCCCGCGGTGCGGTCGGCGCGGTCGCCGACGACGTACCAGTCCATCTGCACCCGCTCCGGCGTCACGTCGAGGACGGAGTAGCCGTGGTCGTCGAAGTTGAGGTACTTCACGTGCCGATTGTTGGTCTGGATGACCGCCTCGACGGCGAGCGAGCTGGTGCGCGCCGGCGTGCCGGTGATGTCCTTGAGGTTGTTCGACGTGACCGACGTGCACACCAGCTCGACGCCCGCCGAGTCGCCGAGCGGGTAGGTCGAGGCGTCGTAGGGCAGGTCGCAGGCCCAGCCGGAGTGGATGTCGCCGGTCAGGAAGACCACGTCCTTCACGCCGTTGTCACGGATGTGCTCGAACAGCTCGCGGCGGTCGTTGGTGTAGCCGTCCCACTGGTCGACGTTGTAGGGCGCGCCGTCACGCGGCAGCAGCCCGGTGACGTCGTTGACGGGGTCGACGAGGTCGTGCGGCAGCTGCGCGAAGGTGACCGGCGCGATCATCACCGGGTTGCCGACCAGCTTCCACTGCGGCCCGTCGCGGCGCAGCCGCTCCTTGAGCCAGTCGAGCTGCGCGCGACCGGTGATGGTGCCGTCGCCGCCACCCTCGGGCGAGGGCACCGGGCTCGGCGCTGGGGTCGCGGCCTGCTGGTCGCGGTAGGTGCGCAGGTCCAGCATGTTCAGCTCGGCGAGCGCGCCGAACTGCAGGGTGCGGAAGAGCTGGGTGCCGTCGCCGGTCGCGGCGGTGCCGGACATGCGCACCGGCATCCACTCGTCGTACGCCTGGTGCGCGGCCGCCCGCCGGGCGAGGTAGTCGCCCTCGTCGGGCTGGTGGTTCTCCGCGCCCTCGCGCCACGCGTCGTTGGCGACCTCGTGGTCGTCCCACGTGACGATGAACGGGTGCCTCGCGTGGAGCGCGCGCAGGTCGGTGTCGGCCTTGTACTGCGCGTGCCGCTGTCGGTAGTCGGCGAGCCCCACCATCTCGCGGGCGGGCACGTGCGGGCGGATGTCGGTGTTGGACCGGCCGTAGCCGTACTCGCCCGGGGCGTACTCGTAGAGGTAGTCGCCCAGGTGGATCACCGCGGTGATGTCGTCACGGGCCGCCAGGTGGCGGTAGGCGGTGAACCAGCCGGCCTGCAGGTTGGCGCAGGAGACGACGCCGAAACGCAGCCGGTCCGGGCTCGCGGTGCTGGCCGGCGCGGTGCGGGTGCGGCCCACGGGGCTGGTCGCGCCGCGCACGGTGAAGCGGTAGAAGTACGCCGTGTCCGGCCGCAGCCCGGTCGCGTCCACCTTGACGGTGTGGTCGCGGTCGGGGCCGGTCGCGGCGCGCCCCTGGCGTACGACGTCGCGGAACCGGTGGTCGGTGGCGACCTCCCAGGCCACCGTGGTGCTGGGCCCCTGTCCCGAGCCCGGTGTGGCCTCCGGGGTCGGGGTGACGCGGGTCCACAGCACGACGGCGTCGGGGAGCGGGTCGCCCGAGGCGACGCCGTGCTGGAACGTCGGGCTCGCCGCGGAGGCGCTCTGGAGGCTCGTCGTCGCGCCGGCCAGTGCAGCGGCGCCGGCGCCACCTGCGAGGACGGCTCGGCGGGAGAAGTTCGATGGAGTCACGTCGGGTTCAACGACGTACCCGCCCGAAGATCACGCCCCCTTCCCAGAGTTCACGCGCCGTTCAGGCGTTCCCGACGCTGGTGGGTGGCGGCATACGACGTGGTGTGTCGCCACCGTGGCGGCATACGACGTGGTGTGTCGCCACCGTGGCGGCATACGACATGTCCGACGGCGAAATCCATGTCGTCTGCCGCCACCCTCGGGCGACGTCATGTCGTATGCCGCCACCCTGGGGTGACGGCCTCAGAAGGGAATCCGCCCGCGCAGCGTCTCGGGGTCGGCGACCGGCGACTTCGTCGTCTCGGCGATGAGATCGCGCGCCTTGTCGACGCTGTCCCAGACGTTCCACAGCAGCACGCCGCGGACCTGCCCGGACTTCAGGTAGTACACGACGCCGGTGCCGATCTGGCCGTCCTTCCAGTCCTCGACCATGTCGTTGCGGCTGGTGACCTCGCCGACGGCCTCGTAGCCGTAGTCGAGGATGTCGGACCAGAAGAACGGCGTGTAGTCGTAGGCCGCGTCGGAGCCGGCCATCACCTTGCCGGCGTGCTCGCCGGACTTCTCCGCCTGGTCGACGTGCTCGACCCGACGCCGGCCGAGCAGCGCGTCGGGGTAGGACGCGACGTCGCCCGCGGCGTACACGTCGGGCGCGCTGGTGCGCAGGTGGTCGTCGACCACGATGCCGTTGTCGACCTCGAGCCCGGCGGCCTCAGCCAGGCCGGTGCGGGGGATGACGCCCACGCCGATGACCGCGGCGTCGGCGGCGATGTCGGTGCCGTCGTCGAGGCGGATCCGCACGCCGCCGTCGCTCTCCTCGCCGCCGGCGACCGAGCCGTGCACGATCGTCACGCCGCGGTCGTCGAACGCCTTGGTCAGGCTGGCCGCGAGCGCGCGCGGGAACATCTGCTCCTGCACGTCCTCGAGGTCGAGCACGAGCGTCACGTCGACGCCGTTCTGCACGAGGGCCGAGGCGATCTCCGAGCCGATGTAGCCGCCGCCGACGATCGCGACATGGCTGCCCTTCTCGGCGACCGCGCGCAGCCGCTGGTAGTCCGCGGCGGTGCGGTAGTAGACGACGCGCGGGCCGGGGGGAATCGACAGCGTGCGCGGCTCGGCGCCGGTGGCCAGCAGCAGCTTGCCGTAGCCGACCGTGCTGCCGTCGGCGAGGCGTACGACGTGCGCGTCGGGGTCGATCTCGGTCACCGTCGTGTCCGTGACGAGGTCGACGGCCTCGTCGTCGTCGAGGTCGCCGGCCAGCGACGACCCTTCCAGCGTCTTGTCGTCCTGGAGCCACAGCGCCTTGGACAGGTCGGGCCGGTAGACCGGCTTGTCGGGCTCGGACCCCAGCACCGCGACCGTGCCGCTGCTGTCCTCGGAGCGGATGCCCTTCACGGCGCTGGCGGCCGCGACACCCGCTCCGACGATGACGTAGTCGTAGGACTCCTTGACGTGGCTCATGCGGCCATCGTGGCCCGCGCCGTCAAGGCCTGCAACGGGGTCCTCACCCCGTCGGTGGTCCTCAGAGGCTGCGCAGCACCGCCGTGACGACACCGAGGATCGTGGCGTTGTCACCGGGGATCGGGTCGTAGGCGTCGTTGTGCGGCAGCAGCCACACGTGGCCGTCCTTGCGCTGGAAGGTCTTGACGGTCGCCTCGCCGTCGATCATCGCGGCGACGATCTGGCCGTTGGTCGCGGTCTGCTCCTGGCGGATCACGACGTAGTCGCCGTTGCAGATGGCCGCGTCGACCATCGAATCGCCGGAGACCTCGAGCAGGAAGAGCGTGCCGTCGCCGACGAGCTGCTTGGGCAGCGGGAAGACGTCGGTGACCTGCTCCTCGGCCAGGATCGGGCCACCGGCGGCGATCCGGCCGACGACCGGGATGTTGACCGCGGTCGGGACGACGTCACCGATGCCCGTCTCGTCGACGCTGGACTCCTCGGCGCTGGACATCGAGCGACGGGCCGCCATCACCTCGGGCAGGAACACCTCGAGGGCGCGCGGACGATTGGGGTCGCGCTTGAGGAAGCCCTTCCCCTCGAGGACACGCAGCTGGTGGGCGACGCTGGAGGAGGACGTGAGGCCGACGGCCTGGCCGATCTCGCGCATCGAGGGCGGGTAGCCCTTGGTCTCGATGGAGTCCTTGATCGTGGCGAGCACGCGCTGCTGGCGCGGCGTCAGGCCGGTCGCGTCCGGGGGACCGTCGGGCATCTCGATGACGTTCTTGTCGTCCGGCTTGGCCATCTCGTGTGAACCTCTCGACGCGGTTGCCACCCCTGTGTCCGTCTGCGGTCCGGCTCGTGGGCCGCGAGGTGGCTGGTGCGCTCACCGTAGCCCTCATCGTACCCCGGGATCAAACACCTGTTCGAAGCCGCGTGTCGCTACTCTCCGGCACATGGAGACCTCGTGCGTCGTCACTGGTGGAGCCCGCGGGATCGGGCGCGGGATCGCGGAGCTGATGCTCGCGCGCGGTCACCGGGTCGTGATCGGTGACATCGACGGAGCGGCGGCGATGGAGACCGCGGACCTGATCGGCGCCGCGGCGGGCGTGCTCCTCGACGTACGCGACCCGGAGGCGCACCACGCGGTGGCCGCGGTCGCGGCGGAGCACGGCACGCTCACGACCTGGTTCAACAACGCGGGCGTCGGCGACGACGGCACGCTGGCCGAGCTGACCGACGAGCAGGTACGCCGGTTGGTGGAGGTCAACCTGCTCGGCGCGATGTGGGGCACGCGGGCGGCGCTCGCCGCCTTCGGGCCGGGCGGCGGCGACGTCGTCAACATCGCCTCGCTCGCAGGGCTCGGCCCGGTGCCGGGCTACAGCGTGTACGCCGCCACGAAGGCCGGCGTCGTGTCGCTGAGCGCGTCGGTCAACGCCGAGACCCCGCGCAACGTGCTCGTCCACGCGCTCTGCCCCGACGGTGCCGACACCGCGATGCTCGCCGCCCAGGACCCGTCCGGCCTCGGCTCGCAACTGGTGTACTCAGGCGGCCCGATCCTGTCGGTCGCGGAGGTCTCTCAGGCGGCGGTGTCCCTGGTCGGGTCGCGGAGGGTCGTCCGCGCGGTGCCGACCTGGCGCGGCGGAGTCGTCCGCGGCTCCGCGCTCGCCCCGGGCGTGATGCAGCATGCCGCCGGGCTCTTCGCCGCCCAGGGTCGGCGGGCGATGAAGAAGCGCTGAGCGGGCGCGCCCCTTTGTCCCACTCGAGCGGACATATGGCCGCTCGAGTGGCGAAATTCCGCGCGGCCAGCGACCATTTGGCGCATCCAGTGAGCGCGCCGGGTGTGGTCAGGGCAGCTGTACCTGCCCGTGCTTCATCTTCCAGAGGAAGTACTTCTCGAAGCCGAGCTTCATCGCGTGGGCCTGCGGGCCCGGGATGAGCACCCCGTGCTTGCGCGGCGGCAGCATCTTGTCGGCCAGGATGACGACGCCGTTGTTGCCGGCGTCCATCACGCACACGGCCGGGATGTCCCCGAACGCCTTGTGCGCTGCCGGCTGCTCGCCGCGGATCTGGGCGGCGATGTTGACCGCGGCGGTGTGCGCCTGCTGCTCGGTCGGGAAGCCGGTCTTCGGGATGCCCACCGGCGTCGCGGTCGTCCACGGGACGTCGACCGCGGCGGCCACCCCGACGGCGTACACGTCGTCGTAGGTCTCGGTCTGGTAGGTGTCCCTGACCTTGACGAAGCCGTTGTCGTCGGAGATCTTCTCGACGCGGCGGACGACCTCCTGGCCGGAGAACGGCGGCACGATCATGGCGTAGCCGAAGTCGATCGTGCGCCCGTCGGCGAGCACCAGCCGGCCCTCGTCGACGTGGTCCATCGCCGTCGCGAGCACCGCGTCGATCTTCTCCTTCTTGAGGAACATCCCGAGCAGGGTCTCGCCGTGGGGGAGGCCGCCGATGCCGAAGTGGCCGAGGAAGGGCTCGGCGCTGACGTAGGTCAGCTTCACCTTCTTCTTCAGCCCCGCCTTCTTGAGCTGGTAGCTGGTGTTGAAGAGGAACTCGTACGCCGCGCCGAAGCAGCCGGCGCCCTGGGTCGCGCCGATGACGATGTCGCCGGGCTCGTCCTGGTCGACGAAGCGACGCCAGGCCTCGCCTGCGTGGATCGCGTCCTCCAACGTGGTGATGGTGTGGGCGTTGCCGTCCTTGCCGAGGCCGGGGATCACGTCGAAGCGGTTGCGGTAGCCGGTGGCGATGACGAGGTAGTCGTAGTCCTGCGGACCCGCGGTCGTCTCGACCCGCTTGGCGACGGGGTCGATGGCGGTGGCCTCGGCGTGGACGAAGTCGACCTGGTGGTCCTCGAACGTCGGGCCGACCTTGAAGGTGATGTCGCGTCGGGTGCGCTTGCCGAACGGCACCCAGATCAGCGAGGGCGTGAAGAGGAACTCGTCGGAGGACGACACGACGGTCACGTCGACGTCCCCGTGCAGCTCGTGCTTGACGGTCAGCGCGGCGGTGAGACCGCCGAAGTTGCCGCCGAGGACCAAGACCTTCTTGCGTGACATGACTGCTCCCTGTGTGTCGTCCTTGCTCCTCGAGCCTGCCCGTCGTCCTCGTCCCTCGGCAGGTGCGGAGGTCCCGTCCGCAAGGTCCATTCGACCTTCGAACATTCGTTCGGCGTGGCGCTTGACGGATTCGAACACGTGCTCTAACGTCGTACACCTGTTCGATCGAACGTCTGATCGACACCGATCCGGGTCCAGACCCACTGTCGGTGGCTCCGACTAGACATCTGCTCGACAGAAACCACCCGGCTGATCTTCCCCAGGAGGCCACCATGAGCACCCTCAGCCTTGCCCCCGCCTTTCCCTCCACCAGCGCTGCGCGCGCCCGCTCGACGGTGCGCCTGACCCGTCGCGGCCGCCTGGCGGTCTTCCTGACCTCGCTCTTCCTGGTCCTCGGTGTCGCTTTCATGCTGGCCGGCGGTGCTGTCGGCACCGGCTCGGCCGGTGAGCCGATCCCGACCGAGATCGTGACGGTCGCTCCCGGCGACACGCTGTGGGACATCGCCAGCGACATCGCGACCGACGGCGACGTCCGGACCGCGATGAACGAGATCGAGCGCCTCAACGCGCTCGAGTCCACCGGCCTCGCCGCCGGCCAGAAGCTCCGCGTCCCGGTCGCCACCGACTGACGCGTGAGGCCTCCATCAGCCGCTTCGACCCCGGCTGGTGGAACCAGGGGAAGACGAGGGGCGGGCCACTGGCCCGCCCCTCGGCGCATTTGTCGCCTTCTCGTGGGTGGCGGCATCTGACATCTCGCCGCTCAGGGTGGCGGCATACGACATCGCCAAGGCCCGTTTCGTTGTCACATGCCGCCACCCTCGCCGAGCGCCGATCCACAGGCTTTGCTTTCAGGGTGGTTCGACAGCCTCGGAGATGGGTAGTTTCAGCGTGCTGACGTTGTCTCGGGAAGGCCTCTCATGCACGTACGCCGCACACTTGCGCTGACCTTCGCAGTTCCGCTGCTGCTGGCTGGGTGCAGTGACGAGGCCCAGCCGACGCCGAAGATGCCCGACCCGACGACTTCGTCGTCGACGCCTTCGCCCACGGAGTCCGAGACGGCTCAGGCTGAGAGTGCGGAGGACTTCATTCGGCGGTGGCAGGCTGCGGCGGACGCCATGGTGCTGAGTGGAGAGACTCGCGACTTCCTCACTCTGTCGAATGGCTGCCAGGCGTGCACCACCTACGCCGAACAAGTCAGAGACGTGTACTCAAACGGCGGGAGTGTCGAGTTCGGGGGATCTGAGGTCGTCCGCGTAGAGCAGGACTCCGACAAGCCTCCGACCTTCGTCGTAGAGGTCGAGGCTTCTCGTCTTCGGATCAAGGTTCCAGGGGAGGCGCCCCGCGTCTTCCCGGCGGCGACCCAGCGCTACCGAATGACCTTGGCCGAGCGATCCGATTCCTTCGTCATGCGCCACTACTCGGTCATCTGATGCGTGCTTTGACGGTTGTTCTCCTGGCCGTCGTCTTCGGCTTCGGTGGCGCGGGCAGTTCACGCGCAGGCGCCCCCGTCAGTGCAGAACCGACCTGCCTCCAAGTGACGTGGCAAGCGGTTGCGTCTGACTGCGCCTGGACCTACGCGGATTATCAACAGAGCTCGGGTGCGGGCGACGGTCATACCTGGGTGGTCTCCATCCAGTGCGGCAACGGCGGCATCTGCACGGAGCACGTGGAGTGCAACGAGGCCGGCGAAGAGGGCTTCGTCCACGACGTGTACATGGACGGCACCGATGTGGGCGACGTCTGCGTCCCCGCCTCGGAGGTCCAGCAGGTCGACCTCGCGAAGCTGGTCATCCGGGAGTTCAAACGGATCGCCTGGCCGGCGTCCGAGCTGGTCGTGCAGCCGCCTGAAGGCAAGACGCTGGTGAACTTCGAGACGAACTTCTACACACTCGACTCGGAGCCGGTCACCAGGGAGATCACGATCGCCAAGCAGAAGGTGACGCTGCGCGCCCTGCGGTCGGCGTACACCTTCCACTTCGGTGACGGCACCAGCACCCAGTCGTCGAGCCCCGGGCGCCCGCACCCCCATCTCGACGTGACACACAGCTACCAACAGGTCGGCGAGGTCGCGGTCAGCCTGGACGTCACCTATGCCGGCGAGTACCGCATCGGCGATGGCGAGTGGACGGCGATCCCGGACACCCTCACGGTGACGGGTGCGGCTCAGAACCTCGAGGTCGTCGAGGCGATCCCGCAGCTCGTGCTCCGGTAGCGCGGTTCTCGTGACGTGGATGCCGCGTCACGGATACCGCACAAGGCGACCAGCGCTCGCGAGCCCCCGGACACGGCCCGCAAGGACGGTCAGCGAGCGGCGCGCTTGCCCCCGACGGGGCGGGGCGGTGCGTCGGGCGAGGAAGGCGAGGGAGGAGGCGAGGTGACGCCGAGCGCCCGCATCATCCGCGCGACGAGGAGCAGCCCCACGAAGAGGCAGGCGATCGCGCCGAGGCAGGCCAGGCCCATGAAGAGCCAGGCGGACGACGAGCCCCCGCGCGCCGCCGTACCGAAGTCGATGGCGGCGTAGACGAGATAGCCCCAGGCGATGACGCAGAGGGTGATGCCTCCACCGATCACGAGAGCACCGCGGTTCAGGGAACGGGGTGCGGGAGTCCCTTTGCGAGACCCTGCTCTCTTCCCCGTGGACACGGGGGACATTGTGGCTGATGACGCCCAGAGGGGTGGCCGGTTTGGACCAGTTGTGAAGTCCGACACGCCGCCTCGAGAGGGGCGGACAGGGCACTGACCTGCGGTTTTGCCGAGCCCTGGAAATTAGTCCGGCCAACATCCGCATTCGCTTGCCAAGCCTTGTGGGCGGGACGTACGGTTACCACTACATCTAGTAGTTACACCGCTGTAGTTATCCACATCTGGTGCACAGGCCAGGGGGAGAAGCGCACAGGCCAAGGCTAGTTGTCCACAGGAACATCCCCAGGCGACACCCCGTTATGAGGGTGTACGAACCGCGCCCTGACGCACTCGGAGAGGAGGACCACCATGCACTGTCCCTACTGCAAGAACGAGGACACCAAGGTCCTCGACTCCCGCGTCGCCGACGACGGTGGTTCGATCCGCCGCCGGCGCACCTGCGCGGAGTGCGACCGCCGCTTCACGACGGTCGAGAAGATGCAGCTCACCGTGCTCAAGCGCTCCGGCGCGACCGAGCCCTTCAACCGCGACAAGGCGATCGCCGGCGTCCGCAAGGCCTGCAAGGGCCGCCCGGTCACCGACGCCCAGCTCGCCTGCCTCGGCCAGGACGTCGAGGACGCCCTGCGCCTCAGCGGCCAGGCCGAGCTCGACGCCAACGACATCGGTCTGGCGATCCTCGCCCCGCTGCGGGCGCTCGACGAGGTGGCGTACCTCCGGTTCGCCTCCGTCTACCGCGCGTTCGAGTCGGCCGACGACTTCGACGCCGAGATCAAGATGCTGCGGCTCGAGCGAGCCGCCGACGATCAGCCCGCCACGACGGGCTGACCCCCAGACGGCCCGGCAGGTAGTGGGGAAGCTGCCTGCCGGGCTCACCAACCCCCGCGAGACGACTCGCGACGCACCACACATCACCCATCCAACGAGGGATCGAGGAACTCCATGACCGAGACGGTGAGCAGCCGCGCCAAGGGTGCAGCGAAGGGCAAGGGCCTGACGCTGGAGCGTGTCTTCAGCACGGAGGGCACCCACCCCTACGACGCCATCACCTGGGAGCGTCGCGACGTCGTCCAGCAGAACTGGAAGACCGGCGAGACCGTCTTCGAGCAGCGCGGCGTGGAGTTCCCCGACTTCTGGTCGGTCAACGCCTCGACGATCGTCACCACCAAGTACTTCCGCGGCGCCGTCGGCACCGACGCCCGCGAGTGGAGCCTCAAGCAGCTCATCGACCGGGTCGTGAAGACCTACACCAAGGCCGGCATCGACCACGGCTACTTCAAGACCGACGGCGACGCCGAGGTCTTCGAGCACGAGCTCACCTGGCTGCTGGTCAACCAGTACTTCTCCTTCAACAGCCCCGTCTGGTTCAACGTCGGCACCGCCTCGCCGCAGCAGGTCAGCGCCTGCTTCATCCTCTCGGTCGACGACTCGATGGACTCGATCCTCAACTGGTACAAGGAGGAGGGCTTCATCTTCAAGGGCGGCTCCGGTGCCGGCCTCAACCTCTCCCGCATCCGCTCGTCGAAGGAGCTGCTCTCCAGCGGCGGTACGGCGTCGGGTCCCGTCTCCTTCATGCGCGGCGCCGACGCTTCCGCGGGCACCATCAAGTCGGGCGGCGCGACGCGTCGTGCGGCCAAGATGGTCGTCCTCGACGTCGACCACCCGGACATCGAGGAGTTCGTGATGACGAAGGCGAAGGAGGAGGACAAGATCCGCGCCCTCCGCGACGCCGGGTTCGACATGGACCTCGGTGGCGCCGACATCACCTCCGTGCAGTACCAGAACGCCAACAACTCGGTCCGCGTCAGCGACGAGTTCATGCGTGCGGTCGAGGACGGCACCGAGTTCGGCCTGCGTGCGCGCGGCACCGGCGAGGTCATCGAGACCGTCGACGCCCGTGACCTGTTCCGCAAGATCAGCGAGGCCGCCTGGGCCTGCGCCGACCCCGGCCTGCAGTACGACGACACGATCAACGACTGGCACACCAACCCCGAGACCGGCCGCATCACCGCGTCCAACCCGTGCTCGGAGTACATGTCACTCGACAACTCCTCGTGCAACCTCGCGAGCCTCAACCTGCTGAAGTTCCTCAAGGACGACGACACCTTCGACGCCGCCCTCTTCGCGAAGGCCGTCGAGTTCATCATCACCGCGATGGACATCTCGATCTGCTTCGCCGACTTCCCGACCGAGCCGATCGGCGACACCACCCGCGACTACCGCCAGCTCGGCATCGGCTACGCCAACCTCGGCGCGCTGCTCATGGCGATGGGCCTGGGCTACGACTCCGAGGGCGGCCGCTCGATGGCTGCCGCGATCACGTCGCTCATGACCGGTACGTCGTACAAGCGCAGCGCCGAGCTCGCCGGCATCGTCGGCCCCTACGCCGGCTACGCCCGGAACGCCGACGCCCACAAGCGCGTGATGCGCAAGCACCAGGCGGCCAACGACGTCGTCCGCGTGCTGCACACCGAGGACGGCCGCGTGCACAAGCTGGCCTCGAAGGCGTGGGCCGACGTGATCAAGCTCGGCGAGAAGAACGGCTTCCGCAACGCGCAGGCCTCCGTGCTCGCGCCCACCGGCACCATCGGCTTCATGATGGACTGCGACACCACCGGCATCGAGCCCGACTTCTCCCTGGTGAAGTTCAAGAAGCTCGTCGGCGGCGGCTCGATGCAGATCGTCAACCAGACGATCCCGCGGGCGCTGAAGAAGCTCGGCTACCAGCCCGAGCAGATCGAGGCGATCGTCGCCTACATCGCCGAGCACGGCCATGTGGTCGACGCCCCCGGCCTGAAGACCGAGCACTACGAGATCTTCGACACCGCGATGGGCGCCCGCGCGCTCAAGCCGATGGGCCACGTGCGGATGATGGCGGCCGCGCAGCCGTTCCTCTCCGGCGCGATCTCCAAGACGGTCAACCTGCCCGAGAGCGCCACGGTCGAGGAGATCGAGGACGTCTACATGCAGTCCTGGAAGCTCGGCCTGAAGGCGACCGCGATCTACCGCGACAACTGCAAGGTCGGCCAGCCGCTCTCCGACGGTGGCGGCAAGGCCAAGAAGGACGCGGCCGACAAGGCTGCCGGCGAGACCGCGGTCGAGACCAAGGTCGTGGAGAAGGTCGTCTACGCCCCGGTCCGCAAGCGCCTGCCGAAGTCGCGCGTCTCCCGCACGACGTCGTTCACCGTGGGCGGTGCCGAGGGCTACATGACCTCCGGCGCCCACGACGACGGCCAGCTCGGCGAGGTCTTCCTCAAGCTCGGCAAGCAGGGCTCGACCCTGGCCGGCGTGATGGACGCCTTCTCGATCGCGGTGTCGATCGGCCTGCAGTACGGCGTCCCGCTGGAGACCTACGTCTCGAAGTTCACCAACCTGCGCTTCGAGCCCGCCGGCCTCACCGACGACCCGGACGTCCGCATGGCCCAGTCCCTCATGGACTACGTGTGGCGCCGCCTCGCCCTGGACTACCTGTCCTTCGAGGAGCGCTCGGCCCTGGGCATCTACTCCGCCGAGGAGCGCCAGCGCCACCTCGAGACCGGCTCCTACGAGCCGATCGTGGAGGAGACCGGCTCGGCCGCCGAGCTCGTCGAGGCAACCCCGGCGTCCGCGTCGGCCGACGTCGTCGACGTCGAGGAGGTCGAGACCAAGGACACCCACGGATCCGAGGCCCGCGAGGTCCCGGCGAAGGTGACCACCGGCGAGGCCAAGACCACGGCCGAGCTCTTCGAGAAGCTCACCGGCACCGCCGTCGACTCCCCGCTCTGCATGACCTGCGGCACGAAGATGCGCCCGGCCGGCTCCTGCTACGTGTGCGAGGGCTGCGGGTCCACCAGCGGCTGCAGCTGACCTGATCGACATGTCGAGGGCGGGCCGCGATGCGGTCCGCCCTCGACGTCTGAGCTGCTTCCTCGGAACCACTGCGAAGACTTGGGATGTCGTGATGAGCTCTGATCCATGCTCACCAAGCAAGATCTGCCTCGCCTTGTGCTCGATGCCCTCCGCCACCTCGGCGGTTCAGGAACTGTCGTGGAAGTCACGCGTGAGGTCTGGCAGCGGAACGAGCCGCAACTCCGGGCGAGCGGCGACCTGTTCTACACATGGCAGTACGACCTCAGGTGGGCTGCACAACACCTCAGGAACGAGGGACAGCTCGCGCCGACGCCTCGTGGTGCGGCTTCGCGCTGGACACTGTCCATCTGAGTTCTGCACGTCAGCTCAGTCCTGCCGAACGATCTCCTCGATCGCGGTAGCGACAATTGTGGGGTCCTCGTGCTCCCAGACCCGCAGGACACGCCAGCCCTGGTCGATGAGCAGTGCCGTCGTCTGTTCGTCACGTTCCACGTTCGCGGTGAGTTTCGCAGCCCACCACTCGGAGTTGTTCTTGGCCGGTATGGCATGTTCCGGGCACCGATGCCAGAAGCAGCCGTCCACGAAGACCGCGACCCGACGCTTCGGAAATGCGATGTCGATGGTGCGACGAGGACTCCCAGGTACCTTCACGCCGACGCGGAATCGGAGGCCCCTTCTGTGCAACTCGCTTCGCAGGATCAACTCCGGGGCAGTGTCGGCCCGCTTCTGTGTACGCATCCGTCGGCGGACTTCGTCAGTCGGAGGAGAGGGACGTGATTCCGAGGTTGCCACGCAACCAAACTATGACAGCGACCAGCGCGGCGCAGTCCGGTGTCGAACAGCTCCAGCCGCGCGGCTCATCGTGAGTGTCGTACCCGTGCTGGATGCTGGGGCCAAGGAATCAGGTAAGGAACCGCCGCCGTATTCGTGGTCGTTCCGGTCGAACGAAACGCAGGACTGAGGGGACAGCAGTGAGCATCGACGTCATCGACGTGTTTGCCGGGCCCGGCGGCTTGAACGAGGGCTTCTCCTCCCTCGTCGACGACCAAGGTCGGCCGCGCTTCCGCACTGCGGCTTCTTTTGAGATGGATGCATACGCTTGCGAGACGCTTCGGCTGCGGGCCACGGTCCGATCGTTACGACGCGTCACTGGAGAGACTCCGCGCGAGTACGTCGATTTGATGGCCGGGCGCGTGACGTTGCGTGACTTCTACGCGAGTACCGACGTCGAGGCTCACGCCAAGGAAGCTGCCGAGGAGGTCCACCAGCTGGAGTTGGGGGAAAGGACCCGGGATCAGTCGGACGCCTTGATTCGCGAGCGTCTTGACGGCGGTTCGAGAAACTGGGTGCTCATTGGGGGTCCCCCTTGCCAGGCCTACTCCTTGGCTGGCCGGTCCCGCAGAGTCAGCGACCCAACCTTCAAGGACGACCACAAACACGTCCTGTACCGCGAGTACCTGAACATCATCGCCAAGTTCGAGCCCGCAGTTTTCGTCATGGAGAACGTCAAAGGGATGCTCTCGTCGCGCCACGAAGGTGGCCGGATCTTCGAGCGCATCAAGGAGGACCTGGAGAGCCCGCGACCGGGACTGCGCTACGAAGTTCGATCGCTGGTTGTGCCGGTAGCCGCTTCGGATCTGCAGCCATCCGACTTCATCATCAGGGCAGAGAACCATGGCATCCCGCAGCGGCGCCACCGAGTCATCCTGCTGGGCGTACGTGAGGACCTCACTGGCCGCGCGTCTAACATCTTGGAGACGACACCTTCGGTGTCGGTGAGGGAGGTCATTGGAGACCTGCCTGCGATCCGGTCAAGGATGAGTCCGCTTCCCACCGACTCGCCCTCGGCTTGGCACGAGTCGCGCCTCCTCGCGGCGGCCCTTGCTGGCGAATCTGCACCTGGACGAGAGGACGTACCAGAACTGGGCGGGGCTTGGCTCCCCTACCGCGCGAAGATCTCGGGGGAGATCGGAGGTTGGCTCCTTGATCCTGCTGTTGAGGGGATCTCACTCCACGAAGCGCGGCGCCATATGACGGGCGACCTTCAGCGATATGCATACCTCGCCTACATGGCTGGCCGGGGGAAGTTCCCGAAGGTGATGGACCTGCCGCCCCAGCTTCTCCCCAATCACAGGAACGCCTCGAGGTCGGACGCACCGTTTGCGGACCGGTTCCGGGTCCAGCCGTGGGGATCGCCCAGTACGACCGTCGTCTCGCACATCGCGAAGGACGGCCACTACTACATCCACCCGGACCCGACGCAGATGCGAAGTCTCACCGTTCGCGAGGCAGCCCGGCTCCAGACCTTCCCGGACAACTACCTTTTCGTGGGAAACCGGACGCAGCAGTACCACCAAGTGGGGAATGCCGTTCCTCCGCTGCTCGCAAGGCAGATCGGTGAGGTGGTCTCTGACCTCCTGGGGTGAGCGCCCGCGAACCGGACGCGGGGCGTCGTTGCTCCGTTTCAAAGCGTCAAGGCGAGTGCGCGGGCTACCCTGCAGTGAGTGGTCTAGATCAATGGGGGAATTGCCTTGAGAGAGATCGAGCTCGCGCCCGATCCGCACCTGTTGGAGTCCATGCGAGCCGTCGGCTACTCGTTCGAGACGGCGGTTGCCGATCTCTTGGACAACTCGATCGCCGCGCATGCATCGCGAATCAATGTCCTGGCCTCAGCGTCGGGCCCTTTGAGGCTCTCGATTCTTGATGACGGCGCAGGCATGGACCGCCAGACAGCCTTGAGCGCCATGCGTCTTGCGGCCAGGAGCCCCAATGAAGCTCGAAGCGACACCGATCTGGGCCGGTTCGGCTTGGGCCTGAAGACAGCCTCGCTGTCCCAATGTCGTGTACTAACGGTGGCCTCCCGACGTGAAGGCATCACCACGGTATTGAGGTGGGACCTTGACCACCTTGTCAGGTCGGGGTCGTGGTCGGTGCTCGACTTGCATCCCGATGAGGCCAAAGGGCTCCTCGGGTGGGAAGCGTTGGCCGCATCGGATACTGGCACCTTGGTGTGCTGGGAAGAACTCGACCTGTTGGCGATGACGGAAGGAGCGAATCAGTCCGACTTTGACAGCGCGCTCGTCAGGGTGCGCTCCCACTGCGAACTGGTCTTTCATCGCTTTGCCACTGGCGACGGCTGCGCAAAGGTTGAGATTGCATTCAACGGAAACCCCGTCGACACACTCGACCCGTTCGTCTCAAGCTCCAAGGCCACTCAACGCCGCGACGAGACCATCCGGGTGGACGGCGTGTCCCTTCCGGTCCAAGCCTTCACTCTGCCTTTCATCAACAAGATGACAGCAGAACAGAAGCGTAAGGCGATGGTCGCGGGGTCGCTGCGCGACAGCCAAGGGTTCTACATCTATCGCGGTGGACGTCTCGTGATCTGGGGAACGTGGTTCCGACTGAACCCAAAGACTGAGATGGCAAAGCTCGCACGAGTGCGAGTGGACGTACCGAACTCCCTTGACCACCTGTGGGCACTCGACATCAAGAAGTCACAGGCGACTCCACCACGCGAGATGCGAGATGCTCTGCGCACGCTTGCGGGTCAGTTGGTTGCGCCGAGCCAACGGGTTCAGAGGTTTCGCGGTCGAAAGCTCAAGGCCGACGATGCACTGACGCGCGTGTGGGACGTCATAGTGGAGCGGGGTACCGAATTCCGGTACGCGGTCAATCGCGAGCACCCGCTGTTCCATAGATTCACAGCGACATTGGGCGACGATCAGTTGGCGGACTTTTCAACGTTGCTTGAAGCGCTTGAACAGTCGTTCCCAGTGGTCGATGCGCACAACAGGCTCAGCGAGGACGGCGTGAGCGTCCAGGACAACAGCAACGTCGATCACTTGGTGGACCGCGCGGCTGGCCTGCGCCCCCTGTTCCAGGACACGCACCCCGACGTGAACGACTTCATCTCCATGCTCTTGACCATGGAGCCCTACGGCACTACCAATGACTTTGAGTCAAAGCTGCGGAAGGTGATCGGCCAATCATGAACGGGACTCAGGTCGAACTCGCTGACGCAGCCAAGCTGGCAGATCACGAGCTGGTGCAGATGTTGCTCATCCGCTTGGACAAGAAGTTCCCGACGCCGCCGGTCCCGGTCCAAGCGATCGATGATGAGGTCGAATTCTTCAAGGCAGCGGGTCTCTATGAGGACCTCGACGAAGCTGAATGGAGCACCATCGGCAAGATCGTGAAGTCCCGGGTCAAAATCACGATGGAGGAAGGGACGACGCTCGCAGCGCCCACTTACGTGGATTGGCTGGCCGACCGGCACGACGACATCAACTGGCAGCGATGGGTTGCGTACAAGCAGCTCCTCTTCAGCAAAGGCTTTGCTCCCAGCGTGGTCGGGACGTTGGACCAAGCGACCAAGGAGATCCTGAACTGCTTGGGAGATCCATCTCGCGAAGGAAAGTGGAAGCGGCGAGGTCTGGTCATAGGCGACGTGCAGTCAGGCAAGACTGCTACGTACTTGGGTGTGGTCAATCGCGCTGCTGATGCGGGATACAAGCTCGTCATCCTGCTAGCGGGTGGCACGGAGGCGCTCCGCAAACAAACGCAGTTCCGTGTGGATGAGGGGCTGCTCGGCAGAGACACCGCCCGCGAATCCATCACGTTCGGAGTGGGCAAATGGCAGACCACCGGATTCGTCGGCGCACAAGCGATGACGACCCAAGCCACCGACTTCCGGAAGACTTCGAAGCAGGCAACGAGCATCTTGGTCGACGCGAACTCACCGACTCCGCTTGTGTTCATCGTCAAGAAGAACAAGACGGCTCTCGAGAACGTGCGCGACTGGATCGCTAATCAGCTGGATGGTGCCAGCCAGCTTGACGTACCCATGCTTCTTGTCGACGACGAGTCGGACTACGCGTCCGTGAACACAAAGGACCAGGACTCACCCACCGTCATCAACGCGCTGATCCGCGAGGTGCTGGCGTTAGCCACGCAGACTTCCTACCTTGCGTTCACGGCGACGCCGTTCGCGAATGTTTTCATCGATCACGAAACAGAAGATGAGACGTTGGGTGACGACCTCTTCCCCAGCGACTACATCCGGACGCTGGAAGCGCCTTCGAACTACGTAGGCAGTGGCTCATATTTTGGTACGGAGGACGAGAACGACTCCGCGAGGCTGGTTGATCTGACTGACGCAGACGACTACTTCCCCTACAAGCACAAGTCCCAGCTGCAAGTTCCGGGCCTACCGGACTCACTTCACGAGGCCCTTCGAACCTTCGTGGTCGCGTCTGCACTGCGAGAGCAGCGGGGCGACAGCAGTCCGCGTTCGATGCTGGTCAATGTGTCGCGCTTCAAGAGCGTTCAGGCACAGGTGCACGCGCTGATCGAGACGGAGTTCGAGCACATCCGAAACGCCGTTGAGCTGCATGCTGTCGGCTCTGTTGGTGGGGCGCAGCACCGCGAACTGGCCCGTCTTCGGCAGGCATATACGCATCGCTATGCGGGTGACCTCAGCGGTTGGGAGGCGCTGATCCCGTTCCTCAAGTCGGCCGTCAACGGGGTGAGTGTAAGGCTCATCAACTCCGACCGCGTCAAAAAGGCCAGCGACCTGGCCGAGGTCGAGACAGACCGCATGATCGCCGTGGGCGGTGACGTCCTGAGTCGGGGACTCACGCTTGAAGGCCTGACGGTCAGCTACTTCCATCGACTAGTGGGAGCCTCCGACACCCTGCTCCAGATGGCTCGATGGTTCGGGTACCGGCCAGGTTACGACGATCTCTGTCGCGTCTGGATACCCGACGAGGTTGCGGACCAGTTCCGGTACGTGGCAGGCATTGTCGACGACCTTCGGGCGCAGCTCAGGGCCATGAAGAAGCAGAACCTCACTCCGAAGGACTTCGGCCTGCGAGTGCGAATGCACCCGGAGTCGTTGCTTATCACTGCCCGCAACAAGATGAAGGCGGCCGAGGCCAAGGCATGGACGGTCAACGTCGCCGGAGCGAAGAATCTCGAGACCGTCCGTCTCAGCAGCAACATCTCGGTCATCAAGGACAACCATCAAGCTGTGCGCAAGCTGGTTGAGGTGATCGAAGCAGGACATCCTGATGCGACGTGGTCGGACGGCACCGGGACGATCAGGGCAGTTCACGGCGTGGACCACCAGTCGGTAGCAGACTTCCTCGACTCATATGTGGCTTTCGTCGGCGACCCGTTCTTTGCAGACTCCGCGCTCGCAGAGTTCATTCGGAACACGAAGACCGATCGATTCAAGCGGTGGACCGTCGGCTTTGTTCCAGGCAATGGCTCGGAAGTCACCCTGACCGAGACTCTGTCCTTCAAACGGCCCATCCGCGCGGTTGCATCCTCGGCAGCGGTTCGAATTGGTGACGCAGAGGCGATCCCGCTCCGGGTTTCGGGTAGTAGTTCACGTCTCGCCGGGAGTACCGATGTTGCAAGGGCCGGAGAGGAGGTTGACCATCGTCTGAAGGAGCCGGAGGTCTACTCGACCTTGGCGAAGCCCGTCCTCCTCCTGTACCTCGTCGAGCCACGCCTCAAAGAGACGTCCGGTGAGACATCGGGGATGTCAGTGCAGGACGCAACGGGCATGCAGCTTCTCGAGTCGATCGACGATGCCGGTCTCGAGCACTTGGTGGGGGTCAAGGTTGGAATTCCCGGTACGCCGGGCGAGAAGGGCGCGGAGGTCAAGTACATGCTCAATTCAGTCGCTCTGGGAGCTTGGCAGGGTGCCGCATTTGAAGAGCCAGTCGGCGACGATCTCTCTGATGTGGACGGCGCTGACGATGAGTGACGAGCCGTTCGAGAACAGGTGGCGGGCCGACCTTGCCTTCGGCAGCATTGGTGTGCAGCTCGCGCGTGTCACTCATCCGCTCGAGATCTACGTAGGCGCGAGCGACTTGGGACGACCTCGTGTGCAAGTTCGAAGTGCGATGCGGCCGGCCCTTCCCGAACTCGCCGACATCGTTGTGGTCGACCGAGCGCAGCACGGTCAGGCTTGGGTTCTGACGCTTACGCTGCAGGACGCGCACTTCCTAGAGGTCTTCATCCGCCTCACAGTCGACGTGGTCGACAGAACGCAAGGTGCCGGTTCTGAAGAGGACGCTTTTCGTCGCATGGACGCGGTGTTCGAACAGTGGCGGCGGCTCCTCACGCCTGCCCCGCTTCGTCGCCTCGGCATTGACGCACTCCGTGGTCTCGTCGGCGAGCTCTGGTACCTGAACCGAGTTGCAGCAAGCGCCCACGCATTTCCGGACGCCCTGACCGGCTGGCTTGGCCCGTTGGGTTCGCCCCAGGACTTCTTCTATGCCTCCTCCGGCTTGCACGAGGTGAAGGCGGTGGGACCGACTGCTCGATCCTTCAAGGTCTCAAGTGCAGAGCAGCTCGACGCCGATTTGGAACTGGTCGTGCTGTTGGCTCCGCAGGTGCCCGCCGCCGACGGTGATGCCACCAACCTCGTCCTTCTCGTGGACGAAGCAGTCGGCCGGTTGGACGACGCCGGCGCCACGCCGGAGGAGCTTGACCTGAGGTTGAAGAGATTGGGCGTCGACCTCACGGACGAGTACTACAGGGAGACCTGGTTCAAGGTGCAGGCCGTTTCCGCCTATCGAGTGACAACGGACTTTCCTGCCGTCAGAGCCAGCAAGCTTCGCCCGGGGGTTGAGTTCGTTCGATATGACGTGGCCCTCGCCGCGATCGAGCCATTCAAGACCGAAATAGAGAAGGTGTAGAACCGTGCAGTTAGAGGACTTTCGACTCGACCTGCTCAACCGGGCCAGCGCGCGTGCCGCCGTGGAGCAGACCTTCAGCAAGGAGGCATTCCTCGGCGAGGTTGCTGAGCGCTTGGCTGCCGCTGAAGAGATCGAGAATCTTCAAGTGCTGGACTTCGAGGGCACAGGTGCCAGGCGACGAAAGCTTGCCGTGCATGGCTTCGATCTTGACGACAGCGACAACTCAGTCGCGCTCGCGGTGGCCACGTTCAGCGGTGGCAACCAGATGCCCTCTCTGTCACACACAGATGTCACGGACCGCTTCCGAGCACTTCAGTACTTCCTCGAGGAGTCCATCAGCGGCGAGTTCCGCGACGGGCGTGAAGAAAGCACTCCTGAGTTCCAGTTGGCGGAGGACCTGCGTCGTCGCGGTAGGAACGTCAGTCGCTACCGGCTCTACCTCCTGACCGACGCTGCGATGAGTGCATCGGTCAAGCCGCTGGAGTCCACCACGGTCGGCGGGATCCCGACGGACTTCCACACGTGGGACGCCCGGCGACTGCACCAGGTGGAGGAGTCGCTGACAGGGCGCGAGTCTCTGGTCGTTGATCTGCGCGAGTGGCAGTCGTCTGGGTTGCCGGCACTCGAGGTGGTCGACTCGGCGAGCAATCTGAAGACCTACCTTGCCGCAGTTCCGGCGAACATGTTGGCCGACCTCTACGGCCGGCACGGCAGCCGCCTTCTGGAGGGGAATGTCCGCTCCTACCTGAGCAACCGCGGCAAGGTGAACAAGGGCATCCGAACGACTGTCTCGGCCTCGCCTGCGAACTTTCTCGCATACAACAACGGCATCACGGCGACTGCGGCTGAGGTGACGACGACCGGCTCGGGCATCGCGACGATCACGGATCTACAGATTGTGAATGGTGGCCAGACAACCGCGTCGCTGTTCTATGTCAAGCGTGAGAACAAGGGTGCGAGTCTGCAGGACGTGCACGTCCAGATGAAGCTGGTCGTCGTCGAGCCGCAGATTGCGGCTGAGATGATCCCCCAGATCTCGAGGTACGCCAACAGCCAGAACCGGGTAAGCGAGGCCGACTTCTTCTCCAACAGCCCATTCCACGTGCGCTTGGCGGAGCTGTCGCAGCGCGTGCTGGTGCCCCCCCAGCCGGGCATCAAGTTCCAGACCAAGTGGTTCTACGAACGCACGAGAGGCTCGTATCAGAACGAGCGGTCGAAGCGAACCGTTGCCGAACAGAAGAAGTTCGAGGCGGAGTACCCGAAGGCTCAGGTGATCGACAAGACTGCCGCAGCCAAGTATGAGGTCACTTGGGGTATGCGTCCCCACATGGTCAGCGCTGGCGCCCAGCGCAACTTCATGGCGTTTGCGGACCTGGTGGCCAAAAAGTGGGAGGCCTCGGACCTCGCCTTCAACGAGCTCTACTGGAAGCAATTGGTCGCGAAGGGCATCCTCTTCGAGACGGTACGTACGGCGATAGCCAAGGCTCCTTGGTATGAGAAGGGCTACTTGGCCAACTACACGACCTACTCTGTCGCCAAGCTTGCCCTTGAGGTCGGCCGCCAGGCCAGAGGTGGCGTGTTTGATCTTGAGGCGATCTGGGCCCGCCAGGGGGTCGACCAGGTTGTGATTGACGAGTGCCTGCGAATCGGCGAGAAGGTTCAGACCGTGCTGCTCTCGGACAAGCGGCCCGTGATGAACGTGACGGAGTGGGCCAAGAAGGAGCAGTGTTGGGAGCTCGTCCGTCAGCTGCCCCACGAGCTCTCACCGGAGCTTCTGGGATCCGTCGGTAGTCGCGAGCGGGCTGTCGAGCGGCGCAGGGACGCTGCCCAGGTGCAGAAGATCGATAAGGGCATAGACGCGCAAGCACGGGTAGTTGCCAAGCAGCCTTCCGAGTGGCTCGCGCTGGAGGAGTTTGCGAGACCTAGGCGGCTCCTATCACCCACGGTCTCGGGCATCTTGGACGTCGTCATCGGGCGTAAGTCGGGATTCCCATCGGAGGCGCAGTCCACGAAGCTCCTCCAGCTACTAAGCCAGGCCGTGGATCTGGGGTTCGAGGAGCACTGAGGCCTAGGGAGAGGGCCATGCCCCGCACGCGCCGGGTCATTGGCTCTGCGTCAGGCCATGGCCCGTCGAGCCTCTCGAACCAGCATCGGCAATGGCCACGGACGAAATACCATTCTTCGAAAACATAAATAAGGAAGATCCTCATGCCCTATAACATCTCTGCCGCAATGCTTAAGAAGCTGCCTGCCAAAGAACAGGGTACGGTCGAATCTGTCGGTCAGCAGCTTTACGATCACCAAGGCGGCCTGTGTTGGCTCTGCTCGGGGTCAATGAGCGTGGCTGCAGAGGTTCTCCAAGCGGACCACGACGTGCCGGAGAAGGAGGGCGGGCAAACGGAGATCGCAAACCTCCATCTAGCCCATACGGAATGCAATAAGTCAAAGCGGAATCTTTCTACCGCGCAGGTGCGTCCATACCTTCAGCTTCGCCGCTTCATTCGAGATAGCGGCGGCCGAGTGAAGTATGACGGTGTCTTGGATCATTTCGATATCAATCCGATGGCAACCAAGATCGATGTCAGCGAGGCTTCGGTGACCATCGAATTTGGCGACGGAGTCGCGGAGTCGTATCCCGTGTTTCGCGAGGAGGTAGACGGGCACGAAGTCGAGTTCTGCTTTGTCGAAGTCCCGCGCCTTGCGCTCTTTAACGATGCCGAAGTGCAGCCGCGAAACATTCGGTACGACCACGCCTTCTCCATTTACCAGGATCTACTTCGCAACCCCCTGCATGAGCCTCCAGGTTGCCGCCTCTCCGGCAAGGACGCCTCTGGGCTTCAGAAGATATTGATGTTCGATGGTCAGCACAAAACCATTGCCACGTGGATGCTGGGCAGGACTCATGTCGTAGTTAAGCTCTATCTCGATTTGAACGTGGCGGCAGCGAACTTTCTGGTCAATTCGATTCAATCAAAGATCAAGAAGCTACCGCTGTCGGCTTTCGAAGTCGCTGCCAAGATGTCCGATGAGTGGCAGAATAAGGTTGACAAGTATGAGTCCGAGATGGCGGAGATCGGGAAAGCTGGAAGTGAAGCGGGGTTCATCGACTGGGTTCCGGCGGGAGCTGAGAGGAATCGCGCCAAGCAAGCATTCAAAGCCGCCCTTGCGCAGAGGGTCCTCGATCACACAAACTTCCATCTGCGAGACTTCGTCGATTCAAAGTCGACCGGCTCCTCTTTCGGGCTGACCGAAAGCATGGTCAAAAGCAAGGTGATCGACCAAATGCTTTCGGACAAAACTCTTGACGTACCGTTCTACGATTCAACTAACCGCCGCGAGGAGGAGGTTGAGAACATTGTTTGGATGTGGAACGTTGTCGTTGACCAGCTGGCGACCAATCCAAGCGGTTCCGAACCTCCGGCCGAGGTATTGGTTGAGGCGAGACGCCGGCTATTCAAGCAAGAGTCGCTGCAACACGTGTCGCTCCTTCTGGGGCAGTTCTATCGCCACACGATGATGAAGGGCGACGATCCAATGCTGGATGGGGTGCCAACTGGGGCCGATCGGGACAAGATCGAGCTTGGGATCAAGCACATTTGTAGCCACCCAGTCTGGACTGCAGACCTTGATCGAGACGCCAAGATGCTTGCGGTGAGGGACGTGCTGTCCAAGAACCAAGGTGGCCGGGCAGCCTTTGAAGATGTTGCGCTGAAACTTACGTACATGGGTTTCGGCCGCGATGACTCGTCGTTCGCGTCCTATTGGTTGGAAGACGCGACGAAGTAGCGTCCGACGTCGTTGGGGCGCCGTGGCTGCCTACGGGCTAGCGCTGCACGCGATTGGCAACGGCAGGGAGAGTCGGCGACCGCTGGCCAGACAGCTAGGCGATGTCAGCGTGTCCTGCCCCAAAATCGGGGCAGCAGCCAACTCCCTGCCAGCCGTACTCTCGACGAAGGCGACGCGAGGAATGGGGTGGACGGGCAGCCGGAACTCAACCTGCACGTGCTCGGCGAGCTCACGGCCACGCGAGAGGGCGTGGTCGTGGACCTCGGCGGGCGTCGCCAGCGCGCCGTGCTGGCGGGGCTCGTCATCCAGCGGGACCAGGTGGTGCCGGCCGATCGGCTGGTCGACTGCGTGTGGGGAGACCGACCGCCCGCCAATGCCCATGGGGCGCTGCAGGCGTACGTCAGCCACCTGCGCCGGCGGCTCGAGCCCGACGCGGGTGCCCGGCACCGGGACGGGGTGATCGCACGGGCCGGTCCCGGCTACGTGCTGCGCATGGCACCGGATGCGGTCGACGCGTGGGCCTTCGAGCGAGACGTCGAGGCGGCGGCGGGCCAGGCGCCCGGGGAAGCGGTCTGCACGCTGGACACTGCGCTGCGGAGGTGGCGCGGGCCGGCGTACGCCGACTACGCGGGGGAGGCGTGGGCCGAGGCGGAGGTCGCGCGGCTCACCGAGCTGCGGGCCGTCGCCCGCGAACGCCTCCTCGAGACCCGGCTGGAGCTGGGCGAGGCACAGCTCGTCATCGGCGACCTCGAGGCGCTCGTCAAGGAGGACCCCCTCCGCGAGGAACGCTGGCGCCTCCTCAGCCTCGCGCTCTACCGCTCCCACCGCCAGGCTGCGGCACTCGAGGCCTTGAGACGAGCACGCCACGTGCTCGCCGACGAGCTCGGCGTCGACCCGGGCCCGGCGCTCCGCTCGCTCGAGACCGAGATCCTCGCGCAGTCGGCGGGCCTCGAGGCGCCGACGCAGAGAAGCGCCACCGTGAGCGTTCCCCGCCCACGCACGCCCGACGGGCTCGTCGACCGCGAGCGCGAGATGGCCGTGCTGGAGGAGAAGCTCGACGAGCTGGGGGAGGGCGGATCCGGGTGCGTGCTCATCGAGGGCTCGGCGGGCATCGGCAAGACGCGCCTGCTCGACGAGCTGCGACGCCTCGCGGTCGGTGCCGGCGTCTTCGTGCGGTCGGCGCGCAGCAGCCCCGCGGAGCAGGCCTTCGAGTGGGGCGTGGTCCGGCAGCTGTTCGGCGGCGGTGCGGACGAGGCCCTGCAGAAGGGCGACCGCTTCGCGGTGCTCCGCGGCCTGTGCGAGGTCACGACCGATCTTGCCCAGGACGCGCCGTTCGTGATGTGCGTGGACGACGTCCAGTGGTGCGACGAGGCGTCGCTGCAGCTCCTCGCCTACCTCGTCCGCCGCCTGGAGGGACTGCCGGTTCTGCTCGTGCTGGCGCTGCGCACCGGCGAGCCGCACGCCGCCGACGATCTGCTGTCGGAGCTCGCCCACGAGTCGGTGTCGGTGCTGCGGCCCGCCCCGCTGTCGGAGCGGGGCACCGCGGCCCTGGTGACCGACCGCCTCGGCCGCGGCGCCGAGCCGTTCGTCGCGGCCTGCCACCGGTCGACCGCGGGCAACCCCCTGCTCCTGCGCCAGCTGCTGCGCGCGCTCGCCGACGAGGGCGTGCCGCCCGATGTGGCGCACGTCGACACGGTCCGGGCGGTGGGCTCGCGCGCGGTCGCCTCGCTGGTGACGCTGCGCCTGAGGCGCATGCCGGCGGGGGTCACGACCGTCGCGCGGGCGGTCGCCGTGCTGGGCACGGACGCCGACCTGGTGACGGTGGCCGACCTGGCGCAGCACTCGGAGGAGGACGTCGCGGGTGCGCTCGACGTGCTCGCGCGCAGCGAGATCCTGCTCGACGGTCACCCGCTCGACTTCGTCAACCCGCTGGTCCGCGACGCGATCCACGCCGACATCCCGACCGGCGAGCGCGCGCTGTTACAGGCACGCCTGGACCGTCGGCTCAAGTCGTACTCAAGTCGCGCCGATCATGCTGGAGTGCCCCCAGGAGGGAGGCGGTGACGATGCACCAGGCGGAGGCGTTGCGCGGGCTGGCCGGCGGTGCCGTGCACCTGCCCGGCGACCCCCTCTACGACGAGGCGCGGATGCCGTGGAACCTCCAGGTCGACGAGCACCCGGCGGCCGTCGCCTACCCGGCCGACCCGCAGGAGGTCGCGCTGATCGTCAAGGCTGCCGCGGCGGCAGGACTCCGGGTCGCGCCGCAGGGCACAGGGCACGGCGCCCCGCCGCTCGCCGGCCGGCTCGGCGACGCCGTGCTGCTGCGCACCTCGGCGATGACCGGGCTCCGCATCGACGCCGCCACTCGTACGGCGCGGGCCGACGCCGGCGTGCTGTGGGGCGACGTGGTCGCCCGGGCCGGCAAGGTCGGGCTGGCCGGGATGCACATGTCGAGCCCGGGGGTGGGCGTGGTCGGCTCGTCCCTCGGCGGGGGAGTGAGCTGGTACGCCCGGCAGCACGGCCTGCAGTGCAGCGCGATCACGGCCGTCGAGCTGGTGCTCGCCGACGGCACGTTCGTGCGCGCGACCGAGGAGCACGACCCCGACCTGCTGTGGGCGGCCCGCGGCGGCAGCGGCGGCTTCGGGGTCGTCACCTCGCTCGAGTTCGACCTGCTGCCGGTGCGGACGGCGTACGCCGGGATGCTCGCGTGGGACTGGCAGCAGGCCCGCCGCGTGCTCACCGCGTGGGGCGCGTGGACCGAGGATGCGCCCGAGTCGGTGACCAGCGTGGCGCGGATCTTCCAGGTGCCCGACATCGAGTGGCTGCCCGGGCAGCTGCGCGGGCGGCAGATGGTCATGATCGACGCGGTGGCGCTCGGCGACCCCGAGGCGGGGGCCCGGGCGATCGCTCCGCTGCGTGCGTTGAAGCCCGAGATCGACACGTTCACCGAGATGCCCGCGGCCGACATCGCGCACCTGCAGATGGACCCGCAGGAGCCGACCGCGGTCTACGCCAACAGCGTCCTGGTGCACGGCTTCCCGGCAGACGCGGCCGACGCGCTGGTCGACGTCGCCGGCCCCGGCTCCGGCAGCAACCTGCTCTTCGTCGAGCTGCGACAGCTCGGCGGCGCGCTGGCGCGGCCGTCGCCCCGCGAGGGCGCGATGGACCACCTCGACGGATCGTTCCTGGTGCTCGGCGTCGGGCTCGACGTGGGCACCGGGTGGACGGCGGTGCGCGAGGACGCCACGCGCATCCTCGACTCGCTCTCGCCGTGGACCTCGGCTGCTGCCTACCTCTCGATGGCCTACGAGGCCGCCGCGCGCCGCGGTTGGTCGCCGACGGCGTACGACCGGCTCCGCCGAATCCGTCGCGAAGCCGACCCGGAGGGACTGTTCGTCCCGCCCCAACCCGCCTCCGGCGACTGATTCCGCAGTCAGGCTCAAGTCGGGCGCAAGTCCGGCTCAAGCGCCTGGGTGCACCTTCGTCTCGTCAACGACGACACGAAACACCACCCGGAGGAACGCATGACCATCGCACAGACCAGCCCCGCAGCCGTACCGTTCGCGGAGCTGGACGCACTCACGATCGGCACCGTCGCGGTCCCCGGCGACAGGGCGTACGACGCCCTCGTCTCGCCGTGGAACCTCGCCATCCCGGTCCGGCCGGCCGCCGTCCTGGCCGCCTTCGACGCCCAGGACGTCGTCGAGGCCGTGCAGTTCGCGGCCCGCCACGGCATCCGCGTGACGCCGCAGGCCACCGGCCACGGCCCCATGGCCGCCCTGACCACCGAGCTGCTGGTCACCACCAAGGAGCTCGACGAGGTCGTGATCCACCCCGAGGGCTGGGCCCGCGTCGGGGCGGGCGTGAAGTGGCTCAAGGTCGTGGAGGCCGCCGCGCCCCACGGTCTCGCGCCGCTGTCCGGATCGATCACCGACGTCGGCATCGTCGGCTACACCACGGGCGGCGGCCTGGGCCCGATGGCCCGCACCTACGGCCTCGCCATCGACAAGGTGCGCGCCATCGAGGTCGTGACCGGCGACGGCGTGCTGCGGAGGGTCACGCCGACCGAGCACCCCGAGCTCTTCTTCGCCCTGCGGGGCGGCAAGGGGATGCTCGGCATCGTCACGGCGATCGAGTTCGACCTGGTGCGGCAGCCGCGGTTCTACGGCGGCTCGCTGTGGTTCGACGGCGCGAACGCTCCCGCCGTCATCGAGGCCTGGCGCGCCTGGTCGGAGGAGCTGCCGGAGGAGGGCACCACGTCCTTCGCGCTCTTCCAGCTGCCGGAGCTGGAAGGGGTGCCGCCCATGCTGGCCGGCAAGCTGACCCTGTCGATCCGCTTCGTGTGGACCGGCTCGGCCGACGACGGGGAGCGTTGGTTCGCCGCGATGCGGGCCGCCGCACCGGTGATCCTCGACGACGTGGCGGACAAGCCCTACACGGCGATCGACTCGGTCCACACCGACCCGCTCGACCCGACCCCGGCCTACGAGGCGGGCCACGTGCTGACGTCCTTCCCCGCGGAGGCGGCCGCTGCGTTGCTCGCCCTGACCGGGCCGGGGGTGGTGTCGCCGCAGATCCTGGTGGAGGTGCGCCAGCTCGGCGGGGCCTTCGCCCGGCCCGGTGAGCACCCGGCCGCCTTCGCCTCGCGGGCTGCGGCGTACTCCTTGCTCATCGTCGGCATCTCGGAGATCCCCGGCGTGGAGGACCACGCCGCCGCGATCCTCGACGCGATGGCGCCGTGGGTGGGCGGGAACCGGCTGCCGAACTTCACGTTCACCCCGGAGGAGTACGTCGACGCCTACGACGAGGTGACGCTCGCTCGGCTGCGGCGGGCGCGGCGGACGTACGACCCGGACGGCGTGATGACGATCGGCGGCGTGCTCGACTGATCCCCCTGCGACTCGTGGCCCCCTGGTTGGTGGGGGTCACGAGTCGTGGTGTGTCTGGGTCTCGATACGCCGCTCGTTCCTCGCGGCTACTCGACCATCGATGTGCGCACGAGGTAGGCGTCGTGGTCCGAGAGGCGCTTGCCGTCCTTCTCCGCGACGATGCGGGTCGCCTCGCCGACACTGCCGTTCGGCACGGCGACGTGGTCGATGGTGAGGAGGCCGTCGATCCGGTGCGGGAGATCGGCCGTGGGGACCACCAGGCCGAGCTCGCCGAGCGCGCTCTCGATCGCCGCGCGGCCGCCCGTCGAGCCGGCGTACTCCTTCCCGGTCAGGGCGTGGTTCCAGTCCCCGCCCCACACCACGCGGTCGGCGGCCCGCATCCGCAGGAGCAGGTCGTCGACCGCGTGGGCGGTCTTCTCGGCGTGACGCTCGCCGACCCACGGTGGGCGGGAGCCACAGCTGCGCCAAGGCAGCACCGAGCTGACGTACGTCGTCGCGCCGACCTGTGCCTGCGCGCTCGCCGGGTGCGGGTCCGGGGCCGACGCCATCGGCAGCCGGCTGGCGACCGCAGCCCAGCGGCGCCGAGGTGCCATCGCGCTTCCCGAGAGATGTACGGAGTAGCCGGGCAGGGTCGTCCGCTCGTCGACCTCGGTCAGCAGCCAGACGTCGCAGTCGGCGTCGAGCATCAACGTTCGATGCTCGGTCGACCACCGGCCGTCGAGGTTCCAGGTTCCGATGCGCACGGGCGCATCCTGTCGGACCGATCGGTCGATGCGCACGCACGGAGCGCGAAAAGGGGCTCAGTCCAACGCGCTGAGGTCGGGCGGCACGTCGACCGAGTGCGCCTGCAGCAGCTCGAGCGGTACGACGTCGAGCGCGCGCTCGGACGTCGCCGAGAGCACGACCGGCGCCGCAGCTCCGGCGTCGTACGCCTGCAGCCAGCGGACGGCGACGACGCACCAGCGGTCACCCGGGACGAGGCCGGGGAACTGCCACTCCGGGCGGGGCGTGGAGAGGTCGTTGCCGACCGAGGCCTGGTGGGCCAGGAAATCCTCGGTCATGACGGCACAGACGGCATGCAGGCCGACGTCCTGCGGGCCGACCGTGCAGGTGCCGTCCCGGTAGAAGCCGGTGACCGGGTCGTTGCCGCAGGGCTCCAGGTCGCCGCCCAGGACGTTCCGCTCGCTCATGGACCGATCATCCACGACCGCTGGAACGATCGGATCAGTCGCGCTCCCAGGGAGCCTCGTCCCCCATCTTCTCGTAGTACTTCGCGAGGTGGCTCTTCGCGCGATCAACATCCTTCGAGGGCATGTCCACACCGCCGCGCCCGCCGACCATGACGTTGCCGGCGGCCATCACTCCGCGCGGGATGGCGCGGAGCTTGCCGTCGACGACGTCGGCGATGAGCAGCTTGTAGGCGGTGAAGTTGTCCTTCTTGTCCGCGTCGTACCAGACATGCGCATCGCGGTACTTCTCGTTCGGCTCGTCGTCGGCGCCGGCCCACTGGCGTACGCGCTTCTCGGCGGCGTCGCCGTCCCAGTCGTGGTCGCGGTCGGCGAGGGGCAGGTCCTGGAAGCTCGTCACAGCCATGTCTCCACGGTCCCTCCGGCTCGCACGGTGGACCACCCCCGAAGAGGGGTGCGCGCGCGATGGGGACGCGACCGCGCACGAAGGCATGGTGTGGACACGATGTTGGCTAGTCCGTGTCCAGCCAGACGAGGTCACCGTCGCGGGTGAGCTCGAGCTCGTCGTGCTCGCACACGGCGCGGTCGGCGAAGTCGTGCTCGACCAGCACGGTGCCCTGCGAGTCGCGCACCTCGAACGACCCGTCCCCGTCGACCAGGCACTGCCGCTCGCGATCGGTGAACTGGGTGTCGAACCGGAAGGCCGGGTCGAGCGCCGCATCGGTGAGCGGGCGGCCGGCGCCGTCCAGGACGAAGATCCTGAGCTCGTCGCGCCCGGTCTTGTTGAGGAGCAGGGCGGTCCCGTCGTCGCTCGCGGGGCACCCGCTGAGGCAGGCCGCCATCGCGAGCACGGCGGCGAGGCGGCGTGCGGTCATGGCGTGCATCCTCCTACGACGGGGTTGCCGGCGACGGGGTTTGGGTCTCGATGCGCCCGCTCGTGCCTCGCCTACTCGACCACCGCAGCAAGTGGTACGACGAGGTCAGCCGCGTCGCGGGTGGCGGCCACGAGCTCGGCGTTGGGCTGGTCGACGTCAGCGACCCAGGCGCGGGCGGCGTCGGGCGTCTTGCCGAACTGCTCGTGCCGGCGGACGAGGCGTTCCCGGCGTACGTCGTCGGCGACGTCGACGTACCAGGCCCCGGCGAGCAGGGGGCGTACGCGCTCCCAGCTGCTGTCGGGCAGCAGGAGGTAGTTGCCCTCCGTGACGACCAGCCGCGCGGACGGTGGGATCGCGAGGGCGGCGGCGACGGGCTGCTCGAGGTCGCGCTCGAAGCCGGGGACGTACAACGTGCGGTCGGGTTCGTCGTGCAGGCGCCGGAGCGCCGCGACGTAACCGTCGACGTCGAACGTGTCGGGTGCGCCCTTCCGTTCGCGCAGACCGAGCCGGTCGAGCTGGACGTCGGCGAGGTGGAAGCCGTCCATGGGCAGGTGGCCGACGGCTTCCGGGCCGAGCGCGTCACGCAGTCGCGGGAGAAGCAGCTCGACCAGCGTCGACTTGCCGGCGCCCGGCGGACCGGTGATGCCGAGGATCACCCGGCCTGGTTCGTCCAGGAGTGCCACGGCGCGGTCCACCAGGGCGGATGGTGCGGGAGCGCGCATGTCGTGAGGGTAGTGGTCATGCCGCCAACGGCAACGCTCCACAGGCGGTCGAAGGCTCTTGCGAATAGTGCCGACAGTCGCCTAGGCTGGGAGGACGTTCCACCAGATCAGGGCCACCAGGACAAGTCACCAGTGCGCCAAACCCTGGCTCGTGGGGCGAGTTGCGAGGGTTACGTAATTGCCCCCCTGCTGGGGCCTCCAGGAGCGACGACCGTTGATCAGCTGCGCACGCGCGCGCTGGACCCGTCGTCGTGAGGAGGCCAGATCGTGACCCACCCGATGGTGGCTGCTGCGTCCGACGTCCGGTCCTCGCTGAAGGCGGTCGCCGACGCCAATCCGACCTTCATGTCGGTCGAGGAGAAGGCGACCGCACTGCAGGACCTGGTCGCTGCCGAGGGGCAGCTGGTCGAGCTCCGGCTGCGGATCCTCGCCGACGCCGGCGACCTCGCCGCAGACACCGCGGCGAAGGACGCGGCGGGCTGGCTGGCACACCACACGCGCACGAGGTACGCCGACGCCCGCGCGGAACTCCGGCTGGCCGAGGCGCTGGACCGGGACCGCCAGCGACTGGCGGCTGCCATGCGCGAGGGCGGCGCCACCCTGGCCCAGGCGCACGTCATCGACCGCGCCCTCAGCGCCCTGCCCACTGGGGTGGACGCCCAGATCGTCGCCGAGGCCGAGGCGCACCTGGTCGAGCGGGCGCGGGAGTTCGGCCCGAAGGAGCTCGGACGGATCGGTCGCCGCATCCTCGACGTCGTCGCTCCCGAGGTCGCGGAGGCCGCCGAGGGGGTGCGGCTGGCCGCGCTCGAGGCGCACGCCGCGGAGCGCACGCGCCTGACGATGCGCCGGCTCGGCGACGGCACGACCCGCATCTCCTCGATCGTGCCGGATGCGGCCGCGACGAGGTTCGCGAGCTATCTCGAGGCGCACGCCAACCCGCGTCGTACGCCCGTCGACAACCATGCCGACCAGCGCTGCGACGCGGGCACCCCGACCGCGCACGACCCGGTCGCCCGGCTGGCACGCCCGCGCAGGATGGGGGAGGCGTTCGTCGCCTTCCTCGAGACCGTCGACGCGGGCCGCCTCCCGATCCACGGAGGCAACGCCACGAGCGTGATCGTGACGATCCCGCTGGACGCGCTGCGAGCCGAGCTGGCCGCGGCCGACCTCATCGGGTCGGGACTGGTCCCCGGCGACGAACTCACCGGAGACCGGATCTCTGCCTCGGAGGCCCGCCGGCTCGCGTGCAACGCCAGGATCATCCCGGCCGTCCTCGGAGGTGGAAGCCTCCCTCTCGACCTCGGCCGCGCACGCCGGCTCTACAACGCCACCCAGCGCCTGGCGATGGCGGTGCGCGACAGGACGTGTCGCGCCGAGGGCTGCGACATCCCCGCCGACTGGTGCGAGGCCCACCACCTCCATCCGTGGGAGCTCGGAGGCCGCACCGACATCGACGACGGAGTCCTGGCCTGCAGTCATCACCACCACCGGTTCCATGACACGCAGTACCTGGTCGAACGTCTTCCCAACGGGGACTTCCGCTTCCACCGACGCAGATAGGCCGCAAGGAGCCGGCACAGGGGTGATCGTCAGGGCTGGAAGACCACCTTGACCATGCCCTCCTCCTTCTTCTGGAAGTGCTCGTAGGCGGCGGGCGCCTCGGAGAGCGCGAGATGGTGGGTGGCGAAGGCGTCGACGCCGAACGGGTCGTCCTCGACCAGCATCGCGAGCAGCTCGTCGGTCCAGCGGCGCACGTTGGCCTGCCCCATCCGGACCTGGATCTGCTTGTCGAAGAGCTGGAACATCGGCATCGGGTCGGCGGATCCGCCGTAGACGCCGGAGATCGAGATGGTGCCGCCGCGGCGTACCGCGTCGATGGCGGTGTGCAGCGCGGCGAGGCGGTCGAGCCCGGCCTTCTTCATCATCGGCTCCGCGATGGCGTCGGGCAGCAGACCGACGGCCTTCTGCACAGCGGTGGCGCCGGGGGACCCGTGGGCCTCCATGCCGACCGCGTCGATGACAGCGTCCGGGCCGCGGCCGCCGGTGGCCTCGCGGACGACGTCGCCGACGCCGCCGACCTCGTTGGCGTCGTCGAGGTCGAGGGGCTCGGCGCCGAACGCCGCGACGCGGGCGAGCCGCTCGGGCACACGATCGACGGAGAACACGCGGTGGCCGGCGCGTACGCCCATGCGGGCCGCCATGTCGCCGATGGGGCCGGCGCCGAGGACGAGCAGCGTGCCGCCGTCGGGCACGTCGGCGTACTGCAGCCCCTGCCACGCCGTGGGCAGGACGTCGGAGAGGAACAGGAACCGGTCGTCGGCGTGCTCGTGCGGCACCTTGACCGGCAGGAAGTCGGCGAAGGGGACGCGCAGGTGTTCCGCCTGGCCTCCCGGGACCTGGCCGTAGAGCTTGCTGTAGCCGAAGAAGCTGGCGCCCGTGCCGTGCTCGTGGTTCTGCGTGGTCTCGCACTGGCTGTAGAGGCCTCGGTCGCACATCCAGCACGAGCCGCAGCACACGTTGAACGGCACCACGACGCGGTCGCCCACCTTCAGCTTGCTGACGCCGGGGCCGACCTCCTCGACGATGCCCATCGGCTCGTGGCCCACGACGTCGCCGGCCTCCATGAAGGGCGCGAGGGTCTCGTAGAGGTGCAGGTCGGAGCCGCACAGGCCGGTGGAGGTGATCTTGATGATCGCGTCCGTCGGCTCCTCGATGCGCGGGTCGGGGACCTCGGTGACCTGCATGTCGTGGACGCCCTGCCAGGTGACTGCCTTCATCGTGATGAACCGCCTTCGCTCGAGAGTGATGAAGGTCGTTCCGTACCCGACGGGGCTGGGGTCATGCGAGAGACGGCGCGAGCGGCGGCCAGCCCGACCGCGGCGAGCAGGAAGCCCGCCGGGAGGTCGAGGACCCAGTGGTTGCCGGTGGCCAGGACGACCCAGCACATGGCGAGCGGGTGCAGCACGCACCAGGCCCGCACCCAGGGTGAGCGGGAGAGCCCCCAGACCACCGCGCACACGATGACGAGGTAGCCGACGTGGAAGCTGGGCATCGCGGCGATCTCGTTGGCGATGCCCACGGGCCGGGCGGCGTCCTCGACGAGGCTGGACGCGACAGTGTCGGAGTAGCCCAGGTCGGTGAGGCGTGGCGGCGCGAGCGGGTAGAGGACGTAGACCGGCAGGCCGACGATGCCGGCCGCGAGCAGGGCGTTGCGGAGGCGGGCGTAGTCGCGGGGTGCCCGGACGAACAGCACGACCAGCGCGAGCGCGACGACGGGCAGGTAGCCCCAGACGTAGAACCAGGCCGCGACGCTGCCCAGCCACGGCACGGCCTCGACCGCGTCCTGCGCTGCGTGCTCCCAGTCGAGGTGCAGCCGCTCCTGCAGCGCGAGCAGGGAGTGCGCGTGTGCCAGCGCGACGTCGACGTCGTCGAGGGTGAGCCACCGGACGAGGACGTTGACCAGCAGCGCGACGCCGACGACCCCGAGCTCGATGAGTACGCCGACCACGCCGGGGGCGCGGCGCACGAGCAGCGACGTCATCGCCGGGGCGGCCAGACCGGGACGACCTGCTCGACCGTGAGCGAGGGGTCGGCCAGGAGGTCCGGCTCGGACACGAGGCGTCGGATCACCTCGGCCGTCTTCGCGAAGTAGAAGCCGTCGGCCGCGCGCTCGTCGAGGGTGTAGACGACGTCGAGGCACCGCCTCGCCACCACCGCGCCGGAGGCGTCGACCACGGGCTGCGGCGCGACCTTGCCGATCGAGACGAAGGCGCTCGCGGTGCCCATCTCGTAGAGGTGGTGGAACGGCGGGTCGATGCCGATCGAACCGGCGTGCACGACGTAGACGCTGGTGTAGAGCGGGATCGCCTCGACGAGGGCTCGCGGCACGAGGTTGTGGTAGTCGAGCCAGCGGATCCCGCCGGCGACGCCGGCCAGCACCGGTCGCGGCCACGACGAGAAGAAGTCGACCAGGCGGTCGTCGCCGCCGCGCTCCACCGCCGCACGCTCGCGATGCACGACGTCGTCGACGAGGCGGCGTACGTCCTCGACGGACTCCGCGCCGGTCAGCACGATGCGGGCCTCGGACTCCTCGGCCTCGTCGCTCATGCCCTGCTTGACCACGAAGGAGATCGAGATGTCCTCGCGCTGGTAGGTGCGGCGGCCGGCGACGAACCGGTTGGTCTCCGGGCGCAGCCGCATGGTGCGGGCGATCGAGGTGAGGAAGACGTGGAAGAGGGTGACCCGCTCGCCGCGCGACCGGTCCGCGTTGGTGGCGTCGAGCCAGGCGAGGAGGCCGTCGACCTCGATGCGCTGCTGGAAGTAGACGATCGACTCGGTGCGGGTGCGCATGACGTGCGGCACGACGCGGCGCAGCGGCGGGAGGTCGCGCACGTAGGTCCCGTCCGGGCGCCGCTTCAGCACCATGCTGCGAGCGTAGGACTCCGGCGTCGGCCGCGCGGCGTTTCGGAGGGACGGTCAGGCGGGCTCGCCGATGTCCTCGTTCCAGAGCTCGGGGTTGGCGGCGATGAACTGCCGCATCAGCTCCTTGCACTCCTCGTCGTCGACGACGACCACCTCGACCCCGCGGGAGCGGAGGTAGTCCTCGCCGCCGTAGAACGTGGAGTTCTCACCGATGACGACGCGGGGGATGCCGTAGAGCAGGATCGCGCCGGTGCACATGTCGCACGGCGACAGGGTCGTCGCCATGGTGGAGCCGGCGTAGACGCTCGCCGGCAGCCGGCCGACGTTCTCCAGGCAGTCGGTCTCGCCGTGGCGGATGGCGCTGCCCATCTGCACGCGCCGGTTGTGCCCGACACCGAGCACGCGGTCGCCCTCGGCGAGGGCCGCCCCGATCGGGATCCCGCCCTCGGCCGCTCCGGCCCGGGCCTCCGCGATCGCCAGGGCGAGCAGTTCTTCGTCGGTCATGGACAGCTCCTCGTGTCAGGCACGCCGGTAGGCCTTGAGGTAGGACCCCGGGTAGTGCACCTTGCGGCCCCAGACGGCCAGGGCGGTGATCACCGCCACGTAGGGGAGCGCGAGCATCACCTCGCGCGGGACGTCGCTGAACGCCGTGGTGATCGCGAGCTGGAGCTGCAGGGCGTCGGTGACGGCGAAGATGAGTGCGCCGAGCACGACGGGCCACACCCGCCACTTCGCGAAGATGACGAGCGCGATGCACACCCACCCGCGCCCGTTGATGATGTTGAGCGTGAAGCTCCCCAGCACGGCCAAGGTGAGGAACGCGCCCCCGATGGCCATGAAGGCGCCGCCGACCGCGAGCGCGCCGTAGCGGGTCGCGTTGACCGAGATCCCCGCGACCTCGGCGGCCTCGAAGTTCTCCCCGACCGCGTGCAGCCGGTAGCCCAGGCCCGTCGAGCGCAGCACCCACCAGGTCCCCGGCGCGAGCACGAGGAAGGCGACGTAGGTCAACCAGTGCTGCTCGAGCACCGGCACGTCCGGCAGCCAGACGTCGAACTTGTCGTCCAGCTGGGGGCGCCCACCGGCGTACAGCATGCGGAAGGTGAACTCGCAGGAGGCGATGAGGAGCAGCGTCAGACCCAGCCCCGAGACGTGCTGGTTGAGGCCCAGCGTCACCGTGAGGAGGCCCATCACCACCCCGGCGACGACTCCGGTGGCGATGGCCGCGAGCAGGCCCCACCACGGCGACCCGGTGCGCAGCGCGACGAGGAAGCCGGCGAAGGCGCCGGCATACATCGTGCCCTCGATCCCGAGGTTGAGGACGCCGGTCTTCTCCACGACCTGCTCGCCGATCCCGGCCCACACGAGGGGAGTGGCGATGGTCAGCATGGCGCCGAGCACGGCCAGGAGGTTGATGCTCATGCGGTGCTCCTGGGTTGGCGCCACTGGATGCGGTACCGGCGCCAGCTGAGCGCGGACAGCACGGCCAGCATGAGCAGCGCGCCGAAGATGCGCCCCAGCTGGGTCGGCACCTGGAGCACGAGCGAGACGCTCTCGGCGCCCACGGTGATGTCGCCGAGCAGCAGCGCGACGAGTACGACGCCGAGCGCTGTGAGGCCGCCGAGGGTCGCCACGACGATGCCGGTGTAGCCGTAGCTGTTGGAGATCCCCTGGGTCAGCTGGTGCTGGACGCCCATCACCTGCGAGGCACCGCCGACCCCGGCGATGCCGCCGGACACCAGTGCGGACCGGAAGCGCAGCCGGTCGACCGGTACGCCGCTGAAGGCGGCCGCGTCGGGCGCCGCACCCGCGGCCCGCAGCCTGAGCCCCACCGGCGTACGGCTGGACACGAACCACGTCACGGCGATGAGCGCCAGTGCGAGCGCGAACCCCCAGTGCACGCGGGTGCCGGGCACGATCTCGGGCAGGTCGTAGCCGCTCCCGAACCGGTCGGAGTCGGTGAACCCGCTCTCGCTGTTGCGCCACGGTCCGTTGAGCAGGCCCTGGACCACCAGCAGGGCCACGGGGTTGAGCAGGAGCGTGGTGACGACCTCGTCGATGCGGCCGTGCCGCTTCATCAGGGCCGGCAGCAGGCTCCAGGCGGCTCCGCCGAGGCACCCGGCCAGCAGCCCCAGGGGAAGGGCCAGTGCGGCAGGGAGGTCGGGGAGGCTCAGCGCCAGCCAGGTCGTCGTCACGGCGCCCATGAGGAACTGGCCCTCGGCGCCGATGTTCCAGTAGCCGGCGCGGAAGGCGATGGCCACCGCGATGCCGGTGAAGAGCAGCGGCGTCGCGGACAGCAGCACCTCGTAGATCCCCTGCGTCGAGCTGAGGGGCTGGAGGAGGTAGCGCTCGAACGCCGCGGGCGGGTTCGCGCCGGCGATGCGGATCGGCACGGCCGTGAGGGCGATCGTCGCCAGCACGGCCAGCAGGATCGCCACCGGAGCGACCCACCGCGGCTCGCTGCCGCGCAGCACGACGCGCATCATGCGTGCACCTCGTCGCCGGCCATCATCCTGCCGAGCCGGTCGTCGGTGGCCTCCGTGGCCGCCACCTCGTCGATGATCCGGCCGCGGAAGAGGACGAGGATGCGGTCGCACAGGGTGCGGAGCTCGTCGAGGTCCTCCGAGATCACCAGCACGCCACCACCGCGCGCCTTGAGGGTCTCCAGCTGGTCGTGCACGTAGCGGTAGGCGCCGACGTCGAGCCCGCGCGTGGGTTGCGCCGCGACGAGCGCCCGCGGCTCGCGCCAGAGGGTGCGCGCCAGCAGGACCTTCTGCATGTTGCCCCCCGAGAGCGTCGCGATCGCGTCGCTCGGCCGTGCCCGGATGTCGAACCGCTCGATCAGCTCCTCGGCGTGCCGGCGGATGGCGGCGTTGTCGAGGACCCCGCGACGGGTGAACGCGGGCAGGTCCTCCAGCACGAGGTTCTGCTCGACGCTGAGCTGGGGGATCACGCTGCCGCGGCGGTCCTCGGTGAGCCGCCCGAGCCCCGCGGCCAGTCGCTCGGCGACCGAGCGGTGCGTCACGTCGCGGCCCGCCACCTCCACGCGGCCGGCGCCGGCCGCGAGGGTCCCGGCGAGCACGCCGGTCAGCTCGGTCTGCCCGTTGCCGCTGATCCCGGCGACGCCGACGATCTCGCCCGGCGCCACCTCCAGGCCGACCCGGTCGAGGACCGGGTAGCCGCGCACCTCGTAGGTCACGCCGTCCACGCGCAGCGCGGGGGTGGAAGAGGCCTCGACGGACGTCGTCGTGGCCTCCGGGGCCGGCGCGGCCGGCGTGAGCCCCACCGCTGCGGCGAGGTCCGAGTCCGCCGCCACCGCGGCGTCAGGCACCGTCGACCCCATCATCAGGGCGGCCAGCTCCCTGCTGCTGACCTCGGAGGTGACCCGCTCGCCCACCAGCGTGCCCCGGCGCAGCACGACGACGCGGTCGGAGATCTCGGCGACCTCGCGGAGCTTGTGGGAGACGAAGAGGACGCCGAGGCCCGCTGCCTTGAGCCGCTCGATCGTCCGGAAGAGGGCCCGCACGTCCTGCGGGGTCAGCACCGCAGTGGGCTCGTCGAGGATGAGCACCTTGCAGTCGTGGAAGAGCGCCTTGACGATCTCGACGCGCTGGCGCTCGCCGATCGAGAGGGTCGACACCAGGCGCTCCGGCTCGAGGTGCACCCCGATGCGCTCCATCGCCTCCTCCACCCGGGCCCGGTGCCGGCGGACGTCGACGCGGCCGAGACCGACCCCGGACAGGGCGACGTTCTCGCGCACCGTCATGGTCTCGACGAGCGAGAACTCCTGGGTGACCATCCCGATCCCCGCAGCCATGGCGTCACGCGGGGACCGGAGCGTCAGCGCCCGACCCTCCACCCGGACCACGCCCGCGTCGGGACGTACCAGCCCGTAGACGGTCTTCATCAGCGTCGACTTGCCGGCGCCGTTCTCCCCGAGCATCGCCACGACCTCGCCCGGCGCCACCGTGAGGCTGATGGCGTCGTTGGCCACCAGGTCGCCGAAGCGCTTGGTGACGCCGTCGAGCTCGAGGAGCGGTGCGGCGCTGCTCACTTCTTGGAGACGTCGATGGAGCCGGCCGGCGCCGACTCGTCCACCGGGGTGGTGAAGGAGCCGTCCATGATCTCGGCCTGCTTGTCCTCGACCTTCTTCTTCAGGTCGTCCGGCACGCCGCCCACGACGTCGGTGTTGATCGGCGCGAGCTCGCTCCCGCCGTCCTTCATGAATGAGTACTCGCCCAGGTCGACGGCCTCGGGGCCGCTCGTGGCCTGCTCCACCACCGCGTCCACGGTGGGTCGCATGTGCCAGATCAGGGAGGTGACGACGTTCTTCGGGGCCTCCTCCTGCTGGTCGACCATCATGCCGATCACCGGGATGTCGGCCTCCTGCGCGGCGGCGATGACGCCGTCGCGCTCGGCGAACAGCACGTCCGCGCCGGCCGCGACCTGTGCGTTGGCGGCCTGCTTGGCAGCGGCCGGGTCGAAGAAGGTGTTGATGAAGGAGACCTTGACCGTGGCCTTCGGGTTGGTCTCCTTCACGCCCTGGACGAAGGCGTTGACGATGCGGTTGACCTCGGGGATGGGCATCGCGCCGACGACCCCGATGGTGTTGCTCTTCGTCAGGCCTCCGGCCAGCATCCCGGCCAGGTACGCCGGGTCCTGCAGCCAGTTGTCGAAGACGCTCATGTTGGGCTCGACCGGCTTCTCGCCGGATCCGAAGGCGAACGGGATGTCGGGGAACTCGGCCGCGACCTTGCGCACGGCCTCCTCCGCGGCGAACGCGTCGCCCATGATCGCGTCGGGCTCCTCGCTGGACGCGATGTTGCGCAGGGTGCGCTCCATGGCGTCGGCGGTGTTGACGTTGTCGACGTGCTTGTACTCGATCGTCCCGTCGTCGGCCGCGCTCTGCAGCGCGGTGTGGATGGCGCCGTCCCACGGCTCCTCGAGGGGCGTGGCGAAGACGCCGTAGACGAGCGGCAGGTCCTCGCCGCCGCCGTCCCCTCCACCGCTGCCGCCCGACGTCTCCTCGCCCGTCGTGCCGCCGCAGGCGGCGAGGAGGGTCAAGGTGACCGCCGCGACCCCGGCCAGCAGCCGGTGCGTGCGGGTGCGAGCTGAGGGGTGCGCATGGGTGCCTCCACGTGGTCCGGGGCTGTCGGGAGCCTGTGCCAGCAGTGAACCGCCCGGACCGCGCGAGCGACAAGGGGCGATACGTCATTTCGAAGCGGTAACAACAGGACACTTCGTCGCTGTGGTGGCACCGCGAGCAGCATGATGTCGGCATGGCCGTGACGGTGCAGGACCTCCTCGACCTGCCGGTGCTGGGCGAGGCCCGGCCCGAGGTGCTGGTCGGTGGCGACCTCGACCGCCGCCCCGTCCGGTGGGTGCACACGTCGGAGATCTACGAGATCTGGCCGCTGCTGCGCGGTGGGGAGGTCCTGCTGACGACGGGGCTCGGCCTGGTCGGCGCCTCCGCCGAGGCCACCGAGGTCTACGTACGGTCCCTGGCGAGCAAGCACGTCGCCGCCCTCCTGCTGGAGCTGGGGCGCACCTTCACCAGGCCTCCCGCGGCCCTGGCCGCGGCTGCGGCGCAGCACGCCCTGCCCCTGGTCGTCCTCCACGGTGTCGTGCCGTTCATCGAGGTGACGGAGACGGTGCACCCGCTGCTGCTCGACCACCAGGTCGACGAGCTCCGCACCCTCGAGCGGGCCACTGCCGAGCTGAACAGGCTGCTCGTCGACGGCGCCGGGCTGCCCGCGCTGGTGGACCGGGTCGCCTCGCTCTGCGGCGGGCCGGTCGGGCTCTATGCGGCGGACGGTGCGCTCCTGGCCGGGGCCGATGTCGTCGGGGCCGACGACGCCTGGGAGGTCGGGGTGGGCACCGGGCCGTGGGCCCGGCTGGTGGTCAGCGAGGTCGGCCACGACCGGGCGCGCCTCGTCGAGCTGTGCGCCGGCTCGCTGGCGGTGGCGCTCGCCCACAGTCGCGCCACCGTCGTCACGCCCCGCACCGCTGCGGCCGCGCTGCTCCGCGACCTCGCGGCCGGCAGGTACGTCTCCGGTGCCGAGATCGTCGAGCGCGCCTCCGCCCTCGGGCTCACCGCCCAGCCCGGGAAGCGGCTGCTGGCACTGGTCGTCAGGACCACCACGCTGACGTCGGGCCGGACGGGGGCCGAGGCGGTGGTCCACGCGGCGCGCCGGGTGCTGGACACCTGCGCGGCGGCCGAGGTGGACGGCGAGGTCCTGATCGCCGCCAGCCTGCCCTTCGCCGAGCTCCGCGAGCGGCTCACCGGCCTGCTGGAGTCCATCGACGCCGAGCTGCGCGCGACCGTGGGCGGCTCGGTCAGCCTGATGGCCGCCGGCCCGACGGTGGGTGACGTGACGGGCCTCGCGAGGTCGGTGCCCCAGGCCCTCGAGGCGGCGACGCTGGCGACGAAGCTGAGCCTGCGCTCACGGCTGGTGCTGGCCAGCGACCTGGGCGTCTACAACCTGCTGTCAGGAGTGGTGGCCGACGCCGAGCTCGAGAGGTTCGTCGACGAGCAGCTGGGACCCCTGCTGGAGCAGGACGCGCGGACCGGGTCCGAGCTGGTGCGCACCCTCGACGCCTACCTCGAGGCCGGGCTCTCGAAGACGACCGCCGCGGCGGCGCTCGGCATCCGGCGGCAGACCATGTACGCCCGGCTGGAGCGCATCAGCAGGCTGCTGGGCGGGTTGGCCCCCGACGACCGGCAACGACGTACGGCGCTGGACCTCGCCCTGGTCACCTGGCGGATGCGGTCGTCGGCACCCACCCACCGGCCACGCTGACCGGTGGGCGGGCGCCGCGAGCGGCTCAGTCCAGCAGGTGGTCGAGCGCCCTGCCCATCACCGCCTCGCGCTCGGCCGGGGTCGAGATGCCCTCGAGGCCGAAGCCCATCAGGAGCGAGCGCGGGGTCGTGATCGTCGTACCCACCGGGAAGCCGCTGGAGCTGGTGACCTCCCAGTCGTTGGCGTTCGCGGCGCTGCCGGTGGCGGCGCCGGGGACGGACCAGCCGTCCAGCCCGGACTCGAACGACGTCGACGTGCCGTCGGGCAGCGTGACGTCGTCGACGAAGGTGCCGAGCCCCTGGGTGCCCCAGTCGCTGGCGTAGGTGATCGAGACCTCCACCGACTTCCCGGCCCAAGCGCCCAGGTCCACCGACCAGTCCTGCCAGCCGGCGGAGCTGCCGGAGGCCGCGTTCCACGTGCCGGTCGAACCGGTCGGGGTGCAGGTCTCGGTGGCCTCGTCGTAGGTCTGGTAGTGGTCCATCTGCGGGTGCAGCTCGCGCCAGCCGGCCGCGCAGCTGTCCCCGGTGGCCGTCGTCGTGTGGCCGTTGGCGTCGGGCAGCGTCGTCCAGTCGTTGCCGTCGGGCGTGCGGGCCTCGACGAACAGGTAGTCCCAGCCCGCCTCGGTGTCGTACGACGTCCAGAAGTCGAGGCTGCCGCCGCCGGCCGGGACGGTGACCGTCCTGGTCAGCCGCTTGTAGGACACGTCGGCGATCTGGCTGTAGGCGTACTGCTCGCCCGTGTGCGGGTCGAACGGGCCGCCCGGCTTGTCGAAGCGTGCCGACGGCCAGCTCTCGAACTGCGGGTACTGCTCCGCCGGCAGGATGCCGCTGGTCGAGATGAACGACGACGTGGCGGTCTGGTTGTTCGCCGACTCCGGGCCGTTGAGCCCCCAGTCGAGGTCCACGAACGGGTCGTCGATCCCGGTCACGCCGTAGGCGTTGCCGCCGTCGTCGAGGCCGTCGCCGGGGATCTGGAGGTAGCCGCCGAACCAGTACTGCAGGACGTCGTTGGTGCCGTCGCCCGACCCGCGCAGCGCGAGGCAGCGACGTGGGTCGATCCCGGCCGGCAGCGGGCTGCAGGCGATCGTGCCCTGCGGGTCGTAGCGCTGCGTGCCGACGTTGCCGGTGTACTGCGAGCCGGCCTGGTTGCCGGTGTAGAGCACCTTGCCGCCCTCGTTCATGTAGGCGCGCATCTCCAGCATCTCGTCGAGCGCGAGCCGGTCGACGTTGCCGGCGCCGCGTCCGGCGGTGCGGGTCACGACGTCGTTGCCCGTGTACCAGACCACCGCGTCGTAGTGGCTGAGCACACCGAGCGCGTCAGGCGCGGTGCGACCGTTGCCGTCGACGTCCCACACGTCGGCGTCCTCACCGTTGGCGCGGATCGCCTCGAGGTAGGAGTCGACGTAGAACGGGCCGCCTGCGGGCTGGGGCGGGGACGCTCCCGTGTAGTCCTCGGCCGCGACGACCAGGACGCGGTTGGTCGACTCCGAGACGGCCCTGTAGGTGAACGACGGACTCCGTTGCCCACCGCCCTCGAACCAGACCTCGACCGAGTCACCCGGGTTGGTGCCGGTGACCACGCCACGCACCTGGTGGTAGTGCGTCGACGTCATGCCGTACTTCTCGCCGCCGGCCCACTCCTTGGTCGGCGCCGACTTCGTCGCACCGCCGTTGACCTTCCACTTCGCGGTGACGGCACCGAGGCTGCGCCTGGCGAGCACGGCGACGGGCTGCGGGTCGCCGTAGGACTTGGTGAAGCTCAGCTGCACGCTCGGCAGGCCGCTCTTGTAGGCGTCCTCGGAGTCGAGGTAGAAGGGCTTGGTCTTGATGCCGAGCGAGGACTTCGGGTTGCTCGGGTCGGTCGCAGAGTCGGCCACGGACTCCGCGAAGGGCAGGTTGCGCTCGAACTCGGCCTGGACGAGCTGCTCGTCGTCGGGGAAGACGAAGCCACACCCCGGGCAGCCGGGGGAGAGCTCCGGCGTCCACGCGAGGGTGCCGGTGGCCTCCTGCGCATAGCCGTCGACCTCGCCGTTGGTGACGTAGAGGACGTCGGACGACAGGCCGGGGTGGAAGTCCTTGATGGCCGGCCGGTCGAGGTTGCCCGAGAGCGCGTAGTAGATCGGGTCGTCCGCGGTCGGCGTGCCGATCTGCCAGCCGTCGTTGTAGAGCAGCCACCGGCCGTTGGAGTGGTAGTTGACCATGAACTCGGCCTTGGCCATGTCGAAGAGCCTCATGGCCGCCTTGGTCTCCGGCTCGGAGGCGGGCGAGGGGCCGCGGTAGGTCTCGCTCGAGGGGATGTCGGAGGACCCCTCGTTGTCGTAGCCCCAGTGCGAGGGGAAGTTGCGGTTGGGGTCGACGCCGTCGCCGACCTGGGTGATGCCGTCACCGTTGTTGTCGCGCAGGTTCTTCCGCCACAACCGCTCGTCGGTGAAGGTGTACTCGTAGCCGTCGGGGTTCATCACGGGGAAGAACCACAGCTCGGTGCTCTGCAGCAGCTTCTTGGTCGGCTCGTCGTCGGCGGCCCATCGCTGCAGGTAGGTGTTCATGATCCGGCGCGTCATCTCCGGGGCGATCCACTCTCGCGCGTGCTGCGTCGAGCTGAAGATGACCGCCGGCCGCGAGCCGTCCTTCAGGCCGCGGGCACCCTGCGTCACCTTGAGGGCCAGGATGTCGCGGCCCTGGTGGGTCTTCCCGAGGTTCACGAGCTTCGTCACGCCGGGGTAGGCCTTGGCGGCTGCCACGAGCTGGTCGCGGTAGCCGCCGGGCTCGTCGTACGAGCGCCAGACGGTGTAGCCGTTCCTGGCCTCGGCCGCGGCGAACTGCCGCACGGTCTTGCCGCCCTTGACCCGTGCGAGGCGTACGTCGATGCCCTCCGCACGCAGCGTGTCGGCCTCGTCGGCGGTCAGGACCAGGGACACCTCGCTGGTGTTGCCGGTCGGGTGGGCCTCCTGCAGGTCGTAGCCCCGGCGGGCCAGCGTGCGCAGCTGCGCGTCCGTCACCGCGGTCGCCGTCCAGGCGTCGAGCGGCTGGTCCTGCTTCGGGGCCGCCGGCGGGGCCGACGTCGACGACGGCGGCGCGACACCGACACCGAGCGCCGCGACGGCGACGGCGACGACGGATGCGGACAGAACTCTTCGCATGACAGATCCCCCTCCGAGATCGACTGTGACCTGCGTCACAATGCCACCGTGCGGCGTCGTCGGGAAGACCGCGCGTCGATGGCGCTCGTGCCCGCGGGTCCCTGCAGGACGTGACGTCCGGGTCGTCCCGGTCGTGACATTCGCCCCTCCCACGACCCGGGGACGCTCCCTAGCGTGGAAGGGAGGGGAGGCGGTCGCCGTGGCAGACGTGCTGGTCGTGGAGTCGCTGGTGCGCCGGTTCGGTGACCTGGTGGCGGTGGACGACGTGTCGTTCCGCATCGCACCGGGGGAGACGTACGGCCTGCTCGGGCCCAACGGGGCCGGGAAGACGACGACGATCTCGATGGTCGCCGGCTTGATCGCCGCCGACTCCGGGAGCGTCACGGTGGCCGGGCAGGCGATGACGCCGCGCACCACCGAGCCCAAGCGGCACGTCGGGCTGGTGCCCCAGGAGCTCGCGATCTACCCCGAGCTGAGCGGCCGGGAGAACCTCGCGCTCTTCGGCAGGCTCCAGGGCCTCCGCAAGGCCGAGCTCCGGGCCAGGGTCGACGAGGTGCTCGAGCTGATCGGCCTCGCCGACCGCGCGAAGGACCGCAGCAAGGAGTACAGCGGCGGCATGAAGCGCCGGCTCAACATCGGCATCGGCCTGCTCAACCGACCCACGCTGCTGATCCTCGACGAGCCGACCGTCGGGGTGGACCCGCAGTCGCGCAACGCGATCCTCGAGTCGGTCGAGGCGCTGTCGGTCGAGGGGATGGCGGTGCTCTACACGACGCACTACATGGAGGAGGCCGAGCGGCTCTGCGACCGCATCGGCATCATCGACTCCGGTCGGCTGCAGGCCGAGGGCACCCGCGACGAGCTGGTCCGGCTCACCGGCGGGACCGACACGATCCGGCTCGGCGGCAGCGGCGACCTTGCGGCCGCAGCCGAGGAGCTGCGCCTCATCCCCGGGGTCGAACGCGTCGACACCGAACGGCGCTCGGCGACGCTGACCGTCAAGGACGCGCCGGCCCTCGTCGCGCAGGTGGTCGGGACCGCGACGTCGTACGGCGTGGTGCTCTCGGACGTCGAGATCTCGAGGCCCGACCTGGAGTCGGTCTTCCTGCACCTGACGGGGAAGGGCCTCAGGGACTAGCGGTGACCGAGATGCGCCAGCTCCTCACCCTCACGGCCGCCGACCTGCGGCAGCGGATCCGCGACAGGTCGGTGATCATCTTCGCGCTGGTCGTGCCGATGGCGCTGATGACGGTCTTCAACCTGGTCTTCGGCACGACCGAGGACCTCGACATCGCGCCGGTGGCGGTCGCGATCAGCGCACCCGCCGGCGACGACCTCGCCCACGTGGTGACGGCGGTGGTGCGTGACCTCGACGGCGCCGACCAGCTCGTCGTGACGGTCGAGGCGGTCGACGAGGCCACCGGACGGCGGCAGGTCGAGGACGGCGACGCCGCGATCGCGCTGATCGTGCCCGCCGGGTTCGGTGCGGCCGTCCGGGCCGGCGAGGCGGTCACCGTCGAGGCGGTCCGCGGCGACGAGGCCGGCATCGAGGCCGACATCGTGCTGTCGGTGGTCGACGGCCTGCTGGGAGAGCTCGCCTCCGGCGCCGTCACGGCGCGGGCGGCGCTCGCCGAGGGAGTGAGCCACGACGAGCTGGGCGCGGTCGTCGAGCAGGCCACGACGGGCGGTCCGGCGTACGACCTCACGCGGGGACGGGCCTCCGACGAGCAGCTCGAGGCAGGCGCGTCACTGGTGGCCGGCCAGGCCGGGCTGTTCCTGCTCTTCACGGTGAGCTTCGGTGTGGCGGGACTGCTGGTCGACCGCGAGTCCGGAGCCCTCGCGCGGCTGCGGTCGATGCCGATCCCGGGCTGGGTGGTCGTCGCGTCCAAGGCGCTGGTCAGCTTCGTCCTCGGCGTGGTGGCGACCGGCGTGCTGCTGGCGCTGGGCAGCGCGCTCTTCGACGCCGACTTCGGGTCGCTGCCGGCCGTCGTGGTCCTCGTGCTGTGCGCGTCGGCGGCCGGGACGTCGGTGATGTTCCTGATCGTGCGGGTCGCGCGCACCAGCGAGCAGGCGAGCATCGCGACGTCGATCGTGGCGCTCGTGCTCGGCATCGGGGGCGGTGCGTTCTTCCCGGTCAGCGCGACCGGTCTCCTGTCGCGGGTCATCGACCTCAACCCGGTCGCCGCGCTGCTCCGGGGGCTCGGCACCACGTCGGGCGGCGGCGGGCTGGCCGACATCGGCGTCCCCGTGGCGATCATGCTCGGCTTCGGCGCGCTGATGCTGGCTGCGTCGCGGCTCGTGCCGGACCGGGGAGCGCTGTCATGACCAACGCGCTCACGGTCGCGGGCACCGAGCTCCGCCTCTTCCTGCGCGACCGCTCCAACCTCTTCTTCGTCTTCGTCTTCCCCCTCCTGCTGGTGCTGATGATCGGGCTGCAGTTCGGCGAGGGGGCGCGTGCGGGGCGGGTCGCGGTGAGCGGGGCCGAGACCTCCCTGCAGGCCGGGCTGGTCGCCCAGCTCGAGGACGAGGACGTCGTGGTCACCGACCCCGGGTGGGACGACGCGCTCGCCCTCCTCGCCCGTGGCCGGCTCGACGTGGCCGTCCGCGTCGACGGTGCGGCAGCGACGGCGTACGACGCGGGCGAGGCGGTGACCCTCGAGGTCGTTCGCGGCTCGTCGAGCAACGCGCAGGTCGTCGAGCAGGAGGTCCGCACCGCGGTCGACGCGCTGCGCGCGGAGCGCAGCCGGGCGCTCGCGCTCGAGGCGCACGGCGTGCCTGTGGACCGGGCGCAGGACGCGCTCGCCGCGGCCGCACGCGACGTCAGCGCCCCGCAGCTGGAGGTGGCCTACGTCGACGAGCTGAGCAAGGAGTTCGCCGGGCTCGGGCAGTTCGACTTCGGGGCGTCCGGGCAGCTGCTGCTCTTCGTCTTCCTCGGCTGCCTCGCCGGCTCCGCCACCCTCATCCAGGCGCGTCGACTCGGTGTGGTGGCGCGGATGCTCGCCGGACCGATGACCGCCGGCCAGCTCGTCGCCGGCCAGGTCCTCGGGCGGTGGGCGATCGGGCTCTTCCAGGGCGGCTACATCATGTTCGCCTCCAGCGTGCTCTTCGGCGTCGACTGGGGCAACCTGCCGCTGTCGCTGCTCGTCCTGCTGCTCTTCAGCCTCGTCGCCTCCGGCGCGGCGATCCTGCTCGGCACGCTGCTGGACAACGAGGGAGCGGCCGGCGGGCTGGGCGTCGGCCTCGGCCTGGTGCTCGCGGCGCTCGGCGGCTCGATGCTGCCGCTGGAGCTCTTCCCCGACACCATCCGACGGATCGCCGACCTCACGCCGCACGCCTGGGCCTACGACGCCTTCGCGGAGATCCAGCGGCGCGGCGGGAACCTCGTCGACGTGCTGCCGAACCTCGGGGTGCTCGCCGCGATGGCCGTACTGCTGGTCTCGCTCGGCGCCTGGTCGCTGCGCCGGAGCCTGGCGAAGGCCATGTGACGCACGGTCCAGCCCACCCCGACGGACGTTGACCGTGCCGGGGCGCTCACTACGGTGGAAGCCATGACCGACGAGATGAACCAGGCAGCGACCGAGGCAGCCCAGCGCGTGGTCGACGAGGTGAGCTCCTACCAGTACAGCGCCGAGGACGGCACCATCGCCGAGCAGCTCGACCGGGGACTCGCCCAGGCGAAGGTCTCGCTCGACGACGACGAGCGGACCCGCATCCTGGCCGACATCGACGGCATGAAGGACGAGCAGTCCAGCGCGCCGCAGGTCAGGTCCGCGACCCCGGTGGAGTGAGGCAGCCATGGACGTGCGCGGACTGCTGACCGAGGGCTTCGGCCGCATCACCGAGCTGTACGACGGCGTGGCCGACGGGCTCGACGACGACACCCTGCACCACCGACCGGGTGGCACCGGCAACCCGGTCGGCTGGCTGCTGTGGCACCTGGCCCGGGTGCAGGACGACCACGTCGCGCACCTCGCGGACCAGCCGCAGGTGTGGGAGCAGTGGCAGGAGCGCCTCGGGCTGCCGAACGGCACCGACGACATCGGCTACGGCCACACCAGCGAGCAGGTCGACGCGATCCGGATCACCGACGTCTCGCTGCTCGTGGACTACCACCACGAGGTCACCCTCGCCACCGCGCGCTACCTGGAGACCGTCGACGAGTCGGAGCTCGACCGCGAGGTCGACCAGCGCTGGGACCCACCGGTCACCGCCGGCCAGCGCCTGATCAGCATCCAGGGCGACTGCCTGCAGCACCTCGGCCAGGCGGCCTACGTCAAGGGACTGCCGCGCTCCTGACCCACGGAAGGGGCACAAGGTCCCTTGCCGGACGCCCCGGCGCGGCGCATGGTGGATCCATGAAGGCTCAGGTGGGCGACAGCCTGGTCGCCGAAAGCAACAAGGTCGACGCGGCCCCCCGGCACGGGGAGATCGTCGAGGTGCGTGGTGCGGACGGCGATCCGCCCTACCTCGTGAGGTGGAGCGACGGCCACGAGGGGCTGGTCTACCCCGGCGCCGACGCGCACGTCGTCCCGGCCCAGCGCTGACCCGGCCGATACTGACCGGCTCCGGACGTACCAGTAGAGCATCAGCCCCGAGCTGACGACGTAGAACGCGTGCAGGACCCAGATCGGGCCCGGCGGCAGGTGGAAGACGTAGACGGAGTGCACCGCGTTGCCGAGGTTGGCCAGCGCGATGTTGCCGAAGCTGTACGACGACAGCTCGCGCGTGCGGCGCGCCTTGTGGAGCATCGGCAGCACGCTGCCCACGAAGACGGCCGTGGAGACCGTCCCCGCGAGCACCGGCAGCGTCGTGTCCATGGCTCGACGCTAGGTCGCGCGGTCGCCGGCTGGCATCGGCCGATCCGCGCATCCGCCCCTCCGGCGGCGTGGGGTCGATCACCCATCCGCCGTCACACGAGACCGTGCTCGAAGGCGTACGCCGCGGCCGCGGTGCGTGAGCCGACGTCGAGCTTGCCGAAGATGTTGGAGAGGTGGCGTGCGACGGTCTTCTCGCTGAGCACCAGCTCGCCGGCGATCTGCGGGTTGCTGCGTCCGGACGCGACGAGTCGGAGCACCTCGACCTCGCGGGCGGTCAGGCCGCCGGGGAGGGAGGCGGGGGCCAGGAGCGCCGAGGCGAGGTCGGCCATGGGTGCGGCGCCGACCTGCCGGAACACCGCGCGCGCGGCGGTCAGCTCGCGCTCGGCGGAGGACGAGTCGGCGAGGGCGAGCAGGCAGCGTCCGACGAGCAGGCGCGCGACCGCGGCGTCGTACGGCGCCGACGCCTGCGCCCAGAGCTGGTGGGCCTTGCGGAGGTAGGGGAGCGCGCCCGACGCGTCCCCGGCGGCGAGCTCGACGGCACCGAGGGCGTGGGCCGCGGCGGCCGAGAGGGCGGTCGCGCCCACCTCGGAGGCGAGCGACGAGAGCTCCTCGGCGAGCGGCCGCGCCCGGGCCACGTCGTGGGAGGCGAGCAGCACCTCGACCGCGGCCGGCAGCAGGCGGCACCGCTGCACGGGCCCGTCGGGGGCGGCGAGCAGACGGTCGACGGCCGCCAGGGCAGCTGCCGGCCGGCCGGCGGCCAGCCACAGCAGCGCGAGCCCGGGCTGCGGGTCGAGCCCGAGGTCGGCGGCTCGCTGGTAGGCCGCGTCCGCGTCGTCGAGCGACCCGCGCAGGCGCAGCACGTCGCCGGTCTCGAGGAAGGTGAGCCCGATGGCGCTCGGCGTGCCGAGCTCGTCGTAGCGCTCGGCGGCCCGGGCGTACTCACCCAGCGCGTCGTCCCACGCGCCCCTCAGGCGCATGACCTGCCCGCGGTGCACCGCGCACTGGCCGGTGAACGCGAGCAGCCCGGGCTGGGCGTCGCACCAGCGCTCGAGGGCGGCGGTCCACTCCGCGACCCGACCGAAGTCGCTGATCTCCTGGGCGCCCTCGATGGCGGTGCAGTAGACGTGGCCCGCGATGAACGGCGACACCTCGCCGGTGATGACCCGGACCATCGAGTCGTCGAGCTGCGCCAACCCCTCGGCGAAGCGGCCGGCCATGATCGCGAGCCGTCCGCGGGCGCAGGTGCTCATCGCCGTCAGGTCGGCGTCGTGGAAGCGCCGGCCCAGCGCGTGCGCCTCGTCGGCCAAGTCCTGCGCCGTCGCGAGGTCTCCCTCGCCGAGCGCGCGGTACATCATGAGGAACCGCGCCCAGCCGCGCTCGACGCACTCCTCGCCGATCTCCTCGACCAGCTCGCCCGCCCGGGCGGCCCAGCCGCCGGCGAGCGCGTGCTCGCCGTGCTCGGCCATCGCCATCGACAGGCGGAAGGCGCACCCCGCGGCCGAGTGGAGGTCGCCCGCCTCGCGGTGGGCGAGGAACGCCCGCTGCAGCACCCGGACCACCTCGTCGTGGGTGCCCACGAGCTCGACGGCCGCGCTGAAGCTCCCCAGCTCGGCGGCGCTGAGGGCGTCGGGCTCGGTGCGGGACCAGGCGTCGTACGCGGCCTGCCAGTCACCGCGCGCGAAGTGGTCAGTGGCCTGACTCACGGCTCGAGCCTACGACCGATCAGGCGGCCGCGGACAGGCTCGTCGCGGCCTTCCCCAGCCTGCGGGAGCGGCGCGCGACCCGGTCGGCGACGTAGGCCGCGTCCCGGCCCACGCCGGGCAGCACCATCGAGCTGAAGGCGTACTGGAAGCACAGTCCGCAGAAGAAGAGGCCGGGTGCGTCGTCGACGACACCGCGCATCTCGCGGGGCCAGCCGTCCTCGCCGACGATCGGCAGGTGGATCCAGTCGAAGGCCTGGCGGAAGCCGGTCGCCCACACGACGGTGGCGACGTCGCGGGGCGTGCCGTCGACGACGGGCCGGCCGTCGCGGACCTCCTCGACCCGGCTGGTGACCCGCTCGACCCCGCGCGCGGCCAGGTCGCGCCGCTTGACCCGCAGCATCGGACCGCCGTGGTTGCGCAGCTCGCCCATCAGCGCGGCGCGCATCGGGCTGCGCCGGGTGAGCACGTGCTTCCAGGCGAAGAGCAGGACCGGGAAGACGACGCGGAACGCGGGCGACCCGAGCCGGGGCGGGATCTCGCCGCAGTCGCGGCCGGCGAGGACCGTCGGGTGCGTCTCGGCGAGCTCGAAGGCGATGTCGGTGCCGGAGTGGCTCGCGCCGACGACGAGGACCGGCCCGTCGTTGACCTGGCTGGGTCGGCGGTACTCGCTCGAGTGCAGCTGGAGGATCGCCGGGTCGAGCTCGTCGGCGATGGCGGGCACGTTGGACGTACGCCCGAACGTGCCGGTGCACACCACGACGCTGCGGCAGGTGTAGCGGCCGCGGTCGGTCGTCACGACGTAGCCGTCGCCGTCCCGGTCGAGCGCCTGGACCCGCGTCTGCAGGCGTACGGGCAAGTCGAACCGGTGGGCATAGCTCTCCAGGTAGTCGCCGACTGCGTCCTTGCCCGGGAAGGTCCACCGCGGTGCGGGGAACGGCAGGCCGGGGAGGCCGTCGACGTGGGCGGGGGAGTAGAGCTTGAGGCTGTCCCACTGCCGTCGCCACTGGTCGCCGATGCGGTCGGCGGCGTCGAGGATGACGAACGCGGTGCCGCAGCGCTGCAGGTGGTAGCCGGTCGCGAGGCCGGCCTGGCCCGCGCCGATGATCACGGTGTCGATGTCTGTGGTGGTGTCCATGCCGCGACGCTATTTCGCCGGCGCCTCGCCCCGCGTCGGGCGCGATGCCCAACTCGTCCGGTCGCCGGCATGGGTGGATGCACCCATGCGCGGCGGTGGGAGCATGTCCGCATGCCCGCCGATGTGGTCGTCCGCGCCGCCGGCTTCGCGCCGGTCAAGGGCATGCGCCACCTCGCGCTCCCCTCGGTCGAGCTCGACGACCACGGCCCGGTGGGCGACCGCGAGTGGTGCCTGGTCGACGTCGCGGCGCGGCGGGTGCTGCGTACGGTCCAGCACCCCGCGCTGGTGGGCGTGGTGGCGCGCGTCGACGCCGGCAGGCTCTCGATGACCCTGCCGTCGGGCGAGTCGGTCGCGGCTCCGCCGGTGCCGACGGGCGAGGTGGTCGAGTGCGACTACTGGGGCCGCTCCGTCCGGCTCGTGCTGACCGACGGGCCGCACGCCGAGCTCTGCTCGCGCTTCCTCGGGAGGGACGTACGACTCGCTGCCGCGCCCCGGGGCGGGGTCGTCTTCGCCTCGCCCGTGACGCTCGTCGGCACTGCGTCCCTGCAGGACCTGGCCCAGCGGGTCGGGCGGCCCGTGGAGCCCGCCCGCTTCCGGGCCACGCTCGTCGTCGAGACCGACGAGCCCTACGCCGAGGACGCCTGGCTGGGGACGGACGTGCGCGTCGGCGAGGCGGTCCTCAGGGTCGGCGGGCCGGTCCCGAGGTGTGCCGTCATCGACCACCACCCCGAGACCGGCGTGAAGGACGCCCGGCTGCTGAAGGCGCTCGTCGCCTCACGCCCGACCAACGCGGTGGGCGAGCCGCTGCTCGGGGTCTACGCCGGTGTCGTGGGGCCGGGGCGCCTGGGCGCCCCGGCCTCGACTCACTTCGAGGCGAACCAGGGGTGGTGCAGGTCGTAGAACTGTGCGTTCGCCATGGCGTACTGCAGGTCCGCCTGCACCTCCGCCGGCGGTTCGAGCGACTCTCCCTGCCGCGCCGCCTCCTCGCTGGTGAAGGCGACGGTCTCGGTGAAGGTGCCGTCCGGCTCGATGGCCAGGGTGCCCCCGATGATCTCGGGGCGCATCTGGTGCAGCGAGTCGGTGTCGGAGGTCATCATCGTCCGGAGCCGCTCGGGGTCGTCGACCTTGCCGCGGATGACCTGGACGAAGCCCGCGTTGTCGGACCCGCCGTCCATCAGGAGGGTGACGTCGTCGCAGTCGTGGAACTCGACCGGACCGTCGAAGAGCTCCATCATGCGGGACGCCCACGCGTCCTGCTCGGGCCTGCCGGAGTTGGCCATCGCGGACTCCCGCGAGTCGAACCGGACGATGCCCATGAACATGTCGTCGTCGGTGAACCCGTAGGTCCCTCCGAGCCAGCCCGGTGCGCCGGAGCCGAGCTCGTTGCGCCAGGTGTCCAGGTGCTCGTGGAGCTCCTGCTGGCGCGTGCACTTGCCTTGGATGATCTGGATGAACACGCTGCTCCTCCTCGGTGTGGTCACCCACCTCTCGGGATCGGGGGGTGGGAGGGCAGTCCACGAATCTACGCCCGCTGAGCGGCCGGGGACAGGGCCGCCGACCGGGCCGTCGACCGGGTCTAGACCGTCGTCGCCGCCGAGCTCGGTGGTACGCCGTCCTGCCGCACCGGTGACTGTCGGTGGTCGTCCCTAAGGTGCTGGGTGTGGGGATCGCGGGGGCGGTCCGGACGGGGGGTCGACGATGGATGCAGGTCTGGAGCGCCGGTGGGACGGCGACGTGGAGACGGCGTGGACGGAGTTCCGCCGGCGCCTGGCGGACCGGTTGGCCGGGTTGCCGGAGGACGAGCTCCTGCTCGTCGAGCTGGCCGGCGAGACGGGCAGCGGCACGCGGCCCTACTGCCAGGCCCTCGCCGGCGAGGACACGCTGCGGATCGAGGCGGTCAGCAACACCTACCTCGCTCCCGCGCACCGGCTCGACGCGACCCAGGAGGAGGCGTTGGAGCGGATCGGCTTCGACCGGCCCGAGGCGGAGGACTGGTCCGAGGGGGAGACCAACTTCTTCGCCACCCTCGAGCAGCGCGAGGCCGACCTGGCCGCGGTGATGATCGTGCGCGCGATGCGGGAGGTGTACTCGGTCATCCACCCGGTCTGGCTCGACGCCGGGGGGCTCGAGCCGACGGCGTTCGGGGAGGAGCAGCCGCCAGCCGCTGCGCCGCGCCCCGACCTGACACTCATGCCGCGCTCGGTGGAGGAGGTGCGCGAGGCCGTCGACGCCGCCGTCGCCGAGCTCTACGAGGAGGCGCCCGAGTGGGACGACGACGGCGACCTGCCCCTGCCCACCGAGCACCACGTCGTGTGGGTCTCGGTCAACGGCGCCAACCCGCGGGTCCTGCTCCACTGCTGCCTGCTCGTCGACCTCACCGACACGGCGGCCGCGCTGCGCGAGGTCAACCGGCTCAACCGGCAGGAGTTCGGACTCACCTTCGTCCTGCGCGACGACAAGATCAGCGTGTGCCGCGAGATCGCCGTCCACGTGGTGCTGCCCCAGGTGCTCCGGGAGGAGGCCGAGCGCCTCCTCGGTCAGGTCGACGGCTGGGCCGCCGAGCTCGCCGACACGCTGGCGCCGCAGCGCGAGGAGCGGTCCTCGCGCCCCAGCCGCTTCGGCACGGCCTACGCCGTCATGGTCGAGCTCGAGCGCGCCCAGCGCGAGTCGGTCGGACCGGCCACGATGGCGCGGATCTTCCACCACGACACGGGGCTGCTGCTCAAGGCCATCCGCATCACCGAGCAGCGGCGTCGCGAGATGCGGGGCAAGGCCCGCCGCGCGAGGGAGGAGGGCCGCAGTCGCGACGAGCTGGTGGCCCGCAGCCGCCAGGACTACATGCGCGGCCTCACCGCGCGGATGCGGGCGGCGCTGCGGCTCGTCGTCGACGCGCCGGTGCGCAAGGTGCAGCTCGACCAGCTGGCGCTGTTCGACGAGGACGAGGCCGGGACCTCCAGGTGAGCGCGTTCCGCCCACGCAGGTCCGCCAGGGATGGTGGGGTGGGCGCATGGTGCGACTGATCCCCGAGGAGCCGACCTTCGCCACCACCTCCGAGCAGGCGGTGTGGGAGCGGCTGCGTGCGAGCCTCGGTGACGACGACGTCCTCATCGCCCACCTCCGGCTCACCGACGAGCGCAAGGACCACGAGGCCGACCTCGTGGTGCTCATGCCCGACGTCGGTGTCGTGGCGCTGGAGGTCAAGGGCGGCAGCGTGTGGTGGGACGACGGGTGGCGCATCATGCGCCGCGGTCGCGAGGCCGTCATCCACCCCGTCGACCAGGCGCGCGACGTGAAGTACGCCCTCCGTGGCTACGTCGAGGGCGATCCCCGGTGGGGCAGCCGCACCCGCGTCGCGTGGGCGCACGCGGTGGTGACGCCCTACTCCGACTTCGGCGACGACTTCGCGCTGCCCGACCTGCCCCGCTGGGCCCTCCACGACGCCGGCGACCAGGAGCACCTCGTCGGGCGGCTGCGGCACAACGCGCAGCGGATGACCCACGGCCACCGCGTCGCGACCGCCGACGACGTCGACGAGATCGCCGACATCCTGACCGGCCGCCTGCCCACGTCGTACGACGCCCGCGCCGAGGCCGACGAGCGCGCCGACGCCGCCGACCGGCTCACCCTCGAGCAGGCCACGTTGCTGCGGGTCACCCGGTTGCTCAACCGCGTCGAGGTCCGCGGCGGGGCCGGCAGCGGCAAGACCGTCCTGGCGTTGCAGCAGGCCAAGGAGCTGACGCGCGGTGGCCATGACCGCAAGCCGCAGCGCGTCGCCCTGCTCTGCTACTCCATCGGGCTCGCCGAGCACCTCAGGCGGGAGGTGGCGACGTGGGAGCGACGTCAGCGGCCGGCGTTCGTCGGCACGTTCCACGCCTTCGGGCAGCAGTGGGGTGCCGCTGACGGCGATCGCACCGACAGCGAGTTCTGGGAGGAGCGGCTCCCGGCGGAGATGGCCGAGCTGGCCGCCGCGCTGCCGGACGGCAAGAAGTACGACGCGGTGATCGTCGACGAGGCGCAGGACTTCGCCGACTCGTGGTGGACCCCCGTGCTGCGCGCGCTCAAGGACGAGGAGGAGGGCGGGCTCTTCCTCTACTCCGACGAGAACCAGCGGATCTTCGCCCGCTTCGGCCGCCCGCCGGTCGCGCTGGTGCCCCTCGTCCTCGACCACAACCTGCGCAACACCCGGCAGATCCATGAGTCGTTCGGTCCGTTGGCCCCGAGCCGGATGTACTCCCGCGGTGGCGACGGACCCGCCGTCCGCTTCCTGGACGCGAGCGGGCAGGACCCGCTCGACGTCGCCGACGACGAGGTCGACCGGCTGCTCGACGGCGGCTGGGAGCCGCGGCACGTCGCGCTCCTCACCACCGGGCACCGGCACCCGATCCAGGTCGAGCGCACCGACTTCCACGACCAGGACGGCTACTGGCGCACCTACTGGGACGACGACGTCTTCTACGGCCACGTCCTCGGGTGCAAGGGCCTCGAGCGGCGGGCGGTGGTGCTCTGCCTCAACGAGGACGGCTCGCGTGACCGGGCCCGCGAGCGGCTCTACGTCGGCATGTCCCGCGCGACCGACGAGCTGGTCGTCGTGGGCGATCCCGCCACCGTGAAGCGGGTGGCCGGCAACGACGTGGCCAGGAGGCTCGGCATCGGGTGAGCGCCGCCCGGCAAGGGAGTGATCCGTCACGAATCCCCCGAAATCACCCGCAGGGGTGCATACTCGAAGCAACATGACCTCCTCCAACGGCTCCCGGCCGAAGCACCTCCGCAGCAGCCCCTTCGCCTCCGCCCCCGAGGCCGTCGTCAAGGTCTTCGAGGTCGACGAGCGCGTGAGCCACGACCTCTACGGCCTCGGCAAGGTGCTCAGCATCGACAGCCACGCCGTGACCGTCGACTTCGGCTCGCAGACGCTGCGGATCACGCCGCCGTTCGCCAAGCTGCACCACCTCTGACGCGGTCGGCTCAGCCGCAGGGCACTGATCCGAGCCGCGCCAGGCCCTCGCGGTCGCCCGGGCCGAGCTCCACCTGGCCGGAGTTGTCGACGAACATCAGCTCCATCGGCTCGGCGACGTGGCCGAGCCCGACGACGTGCGCCAGCTCGTGCACCAGGATCGCCTCGAGGACGCGGGGTCGCTGCTGCACGTTGGCGGTGGTGAAGACCTCGACGTCCAGCACGATTCCGCCGGTCACGTAGTAGCGTCGCCCCTGCGCACCCTCCTCCGCGGCCGCGCCACCGAGCCCGGCGACGGATCCGGTGAGGCCGGGATACTCGTCGGCGTCCCCCCAACCGATCACGACCGGTCGGCCCCCGCCCAGCGGCACCAGGGTCCCGGTGAAGGGCCGACGGTCGGTGTCGCCGTCGTCCTCGAAGGCCAGGCCCGTGGCCGCCGAGATGCGGGCGACCGCGCGGTCCAGCATCGGGCGCGCTCCCTCCGGCATGCCGGCCGGGTTGACGGCGTACGTCACGGGCGAGCACGGGTCCCAGCCGACGGGGTCGTCCGACCCCGGCTGCGTGCTGGCGAAGGTGAAGGTGCCTCCCCGGTCGAGGATCGTGGGAGCGGGCAGTCGTCGTTCCTGGCCGAGCCCGATGAGGCGGCGTACGGACTCCATCTGCGACGACGGGTGCAGCAGGACGACCCCCACCAGGACGGCCGCGGTGAGGCCGACCGTGAAGGCGGTCGAGGTCCTGAGCGGCTGCGGCACGGACCGAGTATCACCGCCGACCACGCTCCGCCGAGGACGAACGGGTCAGACGCACGGCGCACCGCGGTGTGGTCTGGTCAACCCAGCTCGGTCGGGTGCGTCAGCAGGCCAGCGATCTCGGCCCGCGCGCGGAGCTCCGGTCCGAGCAGGTCGAGGACGGTCGCGCCTTCAGGCAGCGCCGGGAGCATCTCCACAATGCCGACATCGATGAGGTTGCGGGTGTCGAAGTCACCTCGAGCGAATTCGTTCTCAAGCCATCCGAACACCTCGCCGACTCGACGGGGGTCGGTCTCGCTGTGCTCGTGCAGCCACTGGGCGACGTCGCCCATCAGCAGGTAGGGGAGCAGCTCGCCCTCCTGGTCGGCCAGGTGCTCCTGGAGCAGCGGCTGGAGCTCAGGGGCCTGCTCGACCAGGCGGTGCGTGAAGTCGGCCTCGACAGTCATCGGCTCAGGAGCTCCTTCAGCTCGTCGGCAAGACTCTGTGCGATCTCGCGATCGTGCTGGCTGGCATCTTGCCGAGTGCGCAGCCACCGTTCCAGACCTCTCAAGATGTCACGGCCCTTCCTGACATGGTCCTTGCCGTGCACGAGCTCCTGGCTGACGAGCTCGTGCCGGATGGCGTCCATCGTGGTTCCATCGCCTGTGCGGTTGTCCTGTGCCACCCCCTTGAACAGCTGATTGACGTAGTTGTTCAGCTTGGGGTCGTCGACTTCCGGCCTCGGACGCCCTGGCTTGGCTCCTCGTCCGAGCCACCCGGCCGGATGACGCATGCTGCCGGTCTCCCCGCGAGCCGGGACGCGGAGGAAGCGCTCGAGCCGCGAACGGACGGAGGCCAGGTCCTCGGCGACCCGGGAGAGCCGGGCGGCGGCAGTCGCGACGGCTGCGCGGAGCGACACGAGGAGCGCCGTGAAGCGAGGTGCCTGCGTACGGATCCGCGCCGCCACCGCTCCGGCTGCGGCCCCGCCGCCGAGTCCGCCCGTCAGGCCTGCGACGACGACCGAGATCGCCGCTCCCTCGACGACCATCTGGGCGACCTCCGCCAGGAGGGCGCGGGTGCGCGCCCTGACGTCCTCCACGGCGTCGGCGAAGTCGTCGCAGGCGGTGGCCAGGGACGCCAGCTGCCAGGCGGTGTCGCCGATCAGGACGCCGAGGTCGGTCAGGGCATCGACGGCGAGGGGGACCTCGGGAGACCGCTGCTGCTCCACGAGTGCGATGGCCGCGTCGACATGGTCGGCGAGGTCGGCGGTCGCCGTGGCAGCCCGTCGCCACTCGCTCGCCGCGGTCCGGAGCCGTCCCACATCTGCTCCTGGCCAGACGAAGCCCTCCACCTGGTCGAGGATCCACGCGTCGACGACCCCGAGGGAGGGCTCCTGGTGTCCGAGGCTCGACGGAGGGGCGGGCGGCCGCACGCGCACGAACGAGTCGTCCAGGTGTCCACCCGCGTAGGCAGAGACAGCCAGGCCGGCGGCTGCCGCCTCGGCCGCCGCGTGACCGACGCCCGTCGAGACGAGCAGACGACCCACGCCGATGAAGGCATGGGCGAGGTCGGCCATCGCAGCGACCGCCTCGCCCGCGCCGACGTCGTACGCCCTGGCAAAGGTCGCACTCGTCGCGTCGTTGCCTGCCATGCCGGCGTGGTGGATGAGCCGCGCTGCGAGGGAGTCGGTCAGGACCGCCGCTGCCTGGTTCGCCGTCAGGCAGGCATCGGCAGCCCGGGTGAACCCCCCGCACTCCACAGTGATCCGCACGCCCCCACCTTCAGGGCGTGCAGGACGCGGCCGCCAGTGCCCTCGCGGGATCTGTGGAGAGAGGTCATGTGTGTCCACAGTCCTGGCGCCCGGGGTTTTCGGCTCGCCCGGACGGGCAGGGGGTCCTGCATGCACTACGACACCGACTTCATCGGCTCCATCCGGGTGAGCCCTCCGCTCGGCGACGACGAGATCGACGTCCTGCTGGACCTCGCCGACTCCCAGCGCACGCTGCGCGGCACGCCGACGGGACGGGGCAACGCCGAGGTGCCGTTCGCGCGGATGGCCTGGGACGTGTGCCTCGACGGGTGCTGCCTGTGGTGGACCGGGGAGGAGGACGACAAGTGGATCGGGCCGAGCCTCGCGTTCATGGTCGACCACTGGTTCCGCCACGGGGCGGTGGGAGAGGGCCACCCGAGGCTCGCAGCCTTCACCTTCGACCACGTGCTCGACGGGGTCGTGGCCGTGCGGGGACGCGACCGGTCGACCCTCGTCGAGGTCAGCAGCAACGTGGTGACGTGGCGCCTGGTCGACGAGCCGTGCGACGGCTTCGTGCTGCGCGTCCCGCCCGGGTCGGAGCCGTCCGGGGGTCGGGAGCCGAAGGGTCGCCCGCTGCCGTCCAACGTGATCGACCTCAGGTCGAGACGGGCCGGGGGCGGCGGAGGTGCCGCCGGCTGAGCGAACGGCCAGGGTCAGGGGCGGACCGCAGTCCAGAGCGCGACGTTGGCGGCGACGGCCTCGGCGTAGTGCCCATCTGCTGCTTCGGCGATCCCGCGCAGCGCGGCCAGGGCGGTCACCATCTCGGCGCACCCCGTCCGCCAGGCGGCGTACGACGACGCCTCGGCGCGGCCGGACTGCCCGGACCAGGAGAGCTGGAGCTGCTCGTGGGCCTGCTCGACCTCACCCGCCAGCGACACCAGGTCGCGCTGGCAGGCCGCGAGGTGCTGGACAGCGCTGCGCAGCTCGTCGAGGTCGACGTCGTAGGCCGTCATCGCAGCCGTCCGACCAGCCGCTCGGCGGTCTCCGCGCCGGACTCGTCGGCCCGGTCGATGTCGTCGCGCGCCAGGTCGATCGCGCCGAGGAGCGCGGACAGGGCGTCGACGACGTCGCGGGCGCCGGAGTCCCACTCCTGCCACCGCGACGCGAAGTGGGACGCGGCCTCGCCGCGCCACGAGGACAGCAGCACGTCGATGGCGAGCTCGGCCGCCCGGCGCCGCTCGTCGAGGCCGGCCAGGCGCGAGGCGAGGTCGGACGAGGCCGCCGCGTGCGCGGCGCGGTCGAGGGCGACGGATCCCGAGATGATCATGGGTCGACCCTGACCTGCCGGGCCCCGGCGCCGACACCCCCGCGCGCCGATCTGTGGAGAACCGGGAGCGGTCCCCGGCCGGCCGCCCGTCTAGGGTGGGTCCACCTATCTCGGAGGTAACTCGTGGACCCCATGTCCCCCGTCCATGGCACCGGCACGCTGCTCGTGATCGCGGCGCTCGCGGTCGCCGTGCTGCTGGTGCTGATCATCGCGCTGCGCATGCACGCCTTCGTGGCGCTCGTCCTCGTCAGCCTGGTCACCGCGATCGTGGCCGGCGTACCCCTCGCCGACGTGCCCGCGGTGGCGATCGGGGCGTTCGGCTCGACGCTCGGATCGGTCGCTCTGCTGGTCGGGCTCGGCGTGATGATCGGGCGCATCCTGGAGGTGACCGGGGGCGCGCAGGTGCTGGCCGACACCCTCATCAGCCGCTTCGGTGAGAAGCGGGCGCCCTTCGCCCTCGGCGTCGCCGCGCTGCTCTTCGGCCTGCCGATCTTCTTCGACGCCGGTCTCGTGGTCTTCCTGCCGATCATCTTCTCGGTCGCCAAGCGCTTCGGCGGGTCCGTCCTCCTCTACGCCCTCCCGGCGGCGGGCGCGTTCGCCTCGATGCACGCGATCGTGCCGCCGCACCCGGGCCCGGTCACCGCGGCCACCGAGATCGGCGCGAGCATCGGCCTGACCCTGGTCGTCGGCGTCGTCGCCGCGGTCGTCGCGTGGGCGGCCGGCGTGTACGCCGTCACGATCGGCTGGCTCGGCAAGGTCTACGTCCCCATCGACGACTCGATCCTCACCGGTGGTCGGGAGGTGGACGAGGAAGCGCGTCCGGCCTTCGCGCACGTGCTGGCGATCCTGCTGCTCCCGCTGGTGCTGATCGCCCTCAACACGGTGCTGACCACGCTGCGCGCCAACGAGTCGATCGCGGCCGAGGGCGGGTTCGTCGACGCCCTGGTGTTCATCGGCCAGACGCCGGTCGCGCTGCTCATCGCGCTCCTCGTGGCGACGTACACCCTCGCGATCCGCCACCACTCGCGCGCGGACGTCGAGGACCTCCTCAACGACGCGCTCGGCCCGATCTGCGCCATCATCCTGATCACCGGCGCGGGCGGCATGTTCGGCGGAGTGCTGCGCTACAGCGGGATCGGCGCGGCCCTGTCCGACTCGCTCGCCGACCTCGGGCTGCCCCTGATCGTCTCCGCCTTCGTCATCGCCACGATCCTCCGGGTGGCGCAGGGCTCGGCGACCGTCGCGCTCACGACGACGGCCGGGCTGCTCGCGGCCGCCGTCGCCGAGGCCGACCCGTCGTCGCTCCAGCTCGTCGCGCTGGTCCTGGCGATCGCCGCGGGAGCCACCGTCCTGTCCCACGTCAACGACTCCGGCTTCTGGCTGGTCAGCCGGTTCTTCGGGATGGACGTGAAGACCACCCTCAAGACCTGGACGGTCCTCGAGACCACCCTGGGCGTCAGCATCTTCGTGCTGGCGCTGGGGGTGTGGGCCGTCGGATGAGGGCTCCGCTCCACCTGGTCTTCATGGGCGTCTCCGGCTCGGGGAAGTCGACGGTGGCGCGAGCCGTGCAGCAGGAGCTGGGCTGGGAGTACGCCGAGGGCGACGACTTCCACCCGCCCGCCAACGTCGCCAAGATGCGTGAGGGCACTCCACTGACCGACGCCGACCGGTGGGGCTGGCTGGAGTCGCTGGCCGGGTGGACGGCCGAGCGCGACGCGAAGGGCGAGCCGACGATCATCGCCTGCAGCGCCCTGCGCAGGGCCTACCGCGACGTGCTGCGTCGTGGCGGCGAGGGCACGTTCTTCGTCCACTGCACCGGCGACAAGCACATGATCCTGGAGCGGATGAGTGCTCGCGAGCACTTCATGCCGCCCAGCCTGCTGGAGTCCCAGCTCGACATCCTCGAGCCGCTCGAGCTCGACGAGCAGGGCATGGACGTCGACCCCGCGCTCGCGGTCGACCTCATCGTCGCGCAGGTGCTCGACCGGATCGGCCTGGCCTGAGCCCGGTCCTCAGTTGAGCACCACGATGCCGGCGTTGAGGGCCGTCGCGAAGCACACCCAAGCGAGGTAGGGGACGAGCAGCCACGCCGCGAGGCGCGAACGACGCCACGACCACGCGATGAGCAGCGCCACCGCCGCGGCGAGCACCAGGACCTCGACCAGCGCGGCGGTGTAGAGGTCCGCGGCGAAGAAGAGCGGTGTCCAGGCCAGGTTGAGCAGCAGCTGGGCGGTCCACAGCCACATCACCCGGTCCCACCCGCCGGCGCGCCACAGCAGCCACCCGGCCACGCCGATCATCACGTAGAGCACTGACCACACCGGCCCGAAGAGCCACGACGGCGGCGCGTACGGCGGTAGCTCGAGGGCGCGGTAGGTCGCCTGCGAGCCCGCCGCCGCCAGTCCGCCGAGCCCCGCCACGGCCGTGACCGCGACGAGGAACGGCAGCACCGTCCACCACTGGCGGGGGTGCGGCACGACGGACACGTCCCGGGAGGTCATGCCTCCATCATGCCGACGCCCGACGGCGGGCCCGCAGCACCGCGTCGGCGACGGCGACCTCCTCGCCGGTCTGGGGGTGCGCCTGCGTGCGGGGACGCGACTCGCACACCTCGACCTCCCACGCGTCGTCCAGCCCGTCATCCAGGGCAGGCAGCAGCTGGTCGGCCGTGTGCATGAAGGAGCGGTGGCCGTGCCGCAACCCGGTGGCGAGGTCGCCCGGGTCGTGCCCGACGACGAGGAGCGTGCCGCCGGGGGCGACCGCGGAAGCGAGGCGGCGTACGACGTCCACCATCCCGCCGTCGGGCAGGTGCACGAAGTGCGAGGTCACGAGGTCCCAGGTCTCCCCGTCCGGCTCGAAGGTTCGTACGTCGATCCGCCGGGTCTCGACGCGGTCCCCGAGCCCGGCCTCCGCGGCGTGCTCGGCGACCCGCGCCAGCGCCGCGTCGGCGAAGTCGGACGCCGTCACCTGCCAGCCGTTCTGCGCCAGCCACAGGGCGTCGCCGCCCTCGCCGCACCCGACGTCGAGCGCGCGGCCCGGCGCGAGAGAGGCGGCCTCGGCCCGCAGCTGCACGTTGACCTTGCCGCTCCAGACCCTCTCCCCGGCGTAGCGCTCCTCCCACGCGGGCCGCTCGAACAGCTCGGCCAGCTCGGCCCGCTGCTCCTCCACCGCCCGGGCCGCGTCCTCCGAGGCGAGCTCCGCGTTGATGAAGGCGCCCACCCGCATGCCGTGGGCGGCCGAGGCCATCAGCGTCATCGAGATGTCGGTCGCGTTGCCCGCGGCGAAGACGCCGGGCACGGCGGTCGCTCCGGTCGGCTCGACCGCGATCACCGACCCCAGCAGGGCGTCACCCATCTCGACCGGCTGCGGCTCGATCCCGAGGCCCGCGAGGTGGTCGGCGCGGACGTGTGGCCTCGACGCCACCACGATCGCCTCGCGTTCGAGCACCGAGCCGTCGGCCAGCCGCAGCCCGACCAGCTCGTCACCCTCGGAGACCACCTCGCGCGGTGTGCCGAGCTCGAGCCGGACGCCGATCGCGGACAGCCTCTCGACGTCCTCGTCGGGCAGCTCGACACCGTCGTGCACGACCACCACCACGTCGTCGGACAGCTGGCGGAACAGCAGCGCCTGGTGCGTGGCCATCGGGCCGGTGGCGAGCACCGCGATCGCCCGGTCGCGCACCTCCCAGCCGTGGCAGTAGGGGCAGTGCAGCACGTCGGTGCCCCACCGCTCGGCCAGTCCCGGCACGTCGGGGAGCTCGTCGACGACACCGCCGGTCACGAGCACGCGGCGTGCGCGCACCTGGTCGCCGCAGGTGGTGACGACGCTGAAGCCGTCCTCGGTCCGGTCGACCGCCAGCACCCGGCCGCTGACGACCTCGACGTCGTACGCCGCCACCTCGACGCGGCCGGCCGCGAGCAGCTCCAGCGGGGGGATGCCCTCGCGGCCCAGGTAGTTGTGGGCGTGGTCGGCGGGCGCGTTGCGGGGCTCGCCGGCGTCGATCACCAGCACCGACCGCCTCGAGCGCCCGAGGGCCATCGCGCCGCTCAGGCCGGCTGCGCCGCCGCCGACCACCACCACGTCGTACATCGTCTTCTCGCTCATGCCACGAGCCTGTACCCGGCTCTGCCATGTTGACAAACATTCTTGCCAGAGTGGCAAACTGGGCCACATGGACGACGACGACGTGCTGCGCGGGGTCGGGCCCCGGCTGCGCCAGCTGAGGCTCGAGCGCGAGGCCACCCTGACCGACCTCGCTGAGGAGACCGGCATCTCGGTGAGCACGCTCTCGCGCCTGGAGTCGGGGCAGCGCAAGCCCACTCTCGAGCTGCTCCTGCCGCTCGCGCGGGCGCACCGCGTAGCCCTCGACGAGCTCGTCGACGCCCCGGAGACGGGCGACCCGCGGATCCGCTCCAAGCCGGTCGTGCGCCACGGCCGCACCTTCATCTCGCTGACCCGCCGACCCGGCGGGCTGCAGTCCTTCAAGATGGTCATGCCGGTCGATCAGGACCCGGTGCCGACGCTCCAGACGCACGAGGGCTACGAGTGGCTCTACGTCCTGAGCGGGCGCGTGCGGCTGGTGCTCGGCAGCCGCGACCTGGTGCTCGAGCCGGGGGAGGTCGCCGAGTTCGACACCCGCACGCCCCACTGGATCGGGAACCCCGGGCCGACGCCCGCCGAGGTGCTGGCGATCTTCGGCCCTCAGGGCGAGCGGATGCACGTCCGCTCCTAGTGTGGTCGCATGACCACCCGCTGGCTCTTCGGTGACCAGCTCGGCCCGCACTTCGCCGACGACCACCGCGGCCCGCTGCTGATGGTGGAGTCGCTCGGAGTCCTGCGTCGGCGCCGGTTCCACCGCGCCAAGGCGCACCTGGTGCTCAGCGCGATGCGGCACCGCGCAGCGCAGCTGGACCGGATGAGCTACGTCCGCGCGGAGACGTACGCCGACGTGGTGCGGGACCGCGACGAGGTCGAGGTCGTGCACCCGACGTCGTACGCCGCCCTCGGGCTGGTCGAGCGGCTCGGCGCCACCGTCCTGCCGCCGCGGGGCTTCGCGACGCCGCGCGAGGACTTCGAGCGCTGGGCCGAGGGGCGCGGCGGCAAGCGGCTGCTGATGGAGGACTTCTACCGCCGGGCACGGCTTGCCCACGGCGTGCTGGTCGACGGCGGCGAGCCTGCCGGCGGGCAGTGGAACTTCGACCACGACAACCGCCAGCCGCCGCCGAAGGGCGCCGAGACGCTGGGTGTCACCGAGCCCTGGTGGCCGACCGAGGACGACATCGACGCCGAGGTGCGCGAGGACCTCGACCGGTGGGAGCGCGACGGCGAGATCGAGACCATCGGTCGCGACGGGCCGCGACGCTTCGCCGCGACCAGGCGCGAGGCGCTGGCGGCGCTCGACCACTTCGTCGAGCACCGGCTGCCCGACTTCGGCGCGCACGAGGACGCCGTCCTCGAGGGCGATCCCTGGATGGCGCACAGCCTCGTCAGCGCACCCATGAACCTCGGCCTCCTGGGCCCCCTCGAGGTCGTCGAGCGCGCCGAGGCGGCGTACCGCAGCGGTGCGGCGCCGATCGCCAGCGTCGAGGGGTTCGTGCGGCAGGTCATCGGCTGGCGCGACTACGTCTGGCACCTCTACTGGCACCAGGGCGAGGCCTACCGCAGGGAGAACGCACTGCGCGCCACCGAGCGGCTGCCGCAGTGGTTCGCCGAGCTCGATGCGGACGCGACCGACGCCCGATGCCTCTCGCACACCCTCGGCCAGGTGGCCGAGCACGGCTGGGTGCACCACATCCCGCGGCTGATGGTGCTGGGCTCGTACGCCCTCCAGCGCGGGTGGGCGCCGACCCAGGTCACCGACTGGTTCCACCGCGCCTTCGTCGACGGCTACGACTGGGTGATGGTGCCCAACGTGGTCGGCATGTCCCAGCACGCCGACGGGGGAGTGATGGCCACCAAGCCCTACACCTCGGGCGGGGCCTACATCAACACGATGTCCGACCACTGCGGCTCCTGCCGCTTCGACCCCAAGGTGCGCGTGGGCGAGGACCCGTGCCCGTTCACTGCCGGCTACTGGTGGTTCCTCGACCGGCACCGCGAGAGGTTCGCCCAGAACCACCGGATGGCCCGTGCGGTGCAGGGGCTCGACCGCCTCTCCGACCTCCACGCGCTGGTCGAGCAGGAGTCGGAGCGGGGCAACCGCGCGCCCTGAGGGTCACGCCCCCTGGCGTGCGGCCCTCTTGGCCTCGGCCTCCGCGCGACGCTCGACGAAGCGGGTCGCCTCGCCGTCGAGGGCCGACACTGCAGCCGCGAGCTCCTCGCGCGCCTGCTCGCCGTCCGCGTCGAGGCCCTCGAGGTCCCAGACGCCCCACTGCCGCAGCAGGGGAGTGACGATGTCGTCGTGGTGGATGCGAAGGTCGTAGATCCCGGCCTTGGCCATCTGCACCGCCTTGCGGGAGAAGCCGGGGATCACGCTGCCCGGCATCTGGAAGTCGACGACCTCCTCGGTGATCGCGCGCATCGTCTGGCTGGGTGCGAGCTGCAGGGCCGCGGCGACGATGTTGCGGTAGAAGATCATGTGCAGGTTCTCGTCCTTGGCGACCCGGCTCAGCAGCTTGTCGGCGATCGGCTCGCCGGTGTAGCGCCCGGTGTTGCGGTGCGAGATGCGGGTGGCGAGCTCCTGGAAGGAGACGTAGGCGCAGACGTTGAGCACCGACTTGTCGAGCGCCTCGTAGCCCGTCTCCATCGTCTCCATCCGCGCCCGCTCGAGCTCGACCGGGTCGACGCCTCGGGTGACGAGCAGGTAGTCGCGGATGCAGAACGCGTGCCGGCCCTCCTCGGCGGTCCAGCGGTTGACCCACGTGCCCCACGCGCTGTCCCGGCCGAAGGCGCGGTCGATCTCGCGGTGGTAGCTCGGCAGGTTGTCCTCGGTGAGCAGGTTGACCTCGAGCGCCGTCCGCGCGATCGGCGACAGCTGTGACTGGGCGAGCTCCCAGGGCTCGCCCCCGAGGTCGGCGAAGTCGCGACCGAGGCTCCACGGGACGTACTCGTGCGGCATCCACTCGTCCGCGATCCCCAGGTGGCGGTCGAGGTTCTCCGCGACGGTGGGCTCCAGCTCGGTCAGCAGCGCGGTGGTGTCGAGAGCGGCCATGGATCCATCTCCTCGGGTCCGGACGAGGGCGCGGTGTCCTCCCGACCCTGCCTACACCCGCGCATCCGCGATGAACAGGGTCCTGACGAACCCAGGCGGTTCGGCCGGGTCCGCTGGGGCCGTCGACACCTCGGTGCCCGTCACCTCCGTGGTGACCGTCCAACTCGCCCCGCGCCGGGGTGGAGTGCCGCCGCGGAAGGCCTGCGGCCAGACCGGACCGGCCAGACAGGACGCTGATGGAGCGCAGACGAACGCATGACGAACGAGGTCGCACCACCTGTCACTCACAACGCTTTGGCAACAGGTCTGGTGTGGCCCGTGGTGCCAGTGGGACACTCTCCGCGCTCGTCCGGGGGCCCCGGGACCCCCATACACCCCGTCACACCCAGTTCTGCGAAAACGCCACGGAATGTCGCGAGACTCTTTAGGTTGAGTCTGCTCCGGTCCACCCGGGGTCGTTTCGTCGTCGAAGTCGCTCACCTATCGCGAGGCACACATGACTCAGGATGCAGCCCAGGCCCGGAAGGGCGCGGGCATGTCGGTCGCCGGTTGGCCCCTGCGCCGCAAGATCGCGCTCGCGCTGGCGATCCCCCTGCTGCTCGCGGCGACCCTCGGCGGTCTCCGGGTGCAGGGCGACTACGGCGACTCCCGCCAGGCTGCCACCAGTGCCAAGCAGGTCACGATCATCCAGCCTGCCGTCGACTACCTGACCGCCTCCGAGGCCGCGATGGTCGCGGCGCAGACCGACAGCGCCGCCAGCCAGGGCGACCTGATCGACGCGATCTCCGACATCATCACCAACGCCGAGACGCTGGTGCAGACCCGTGACAGCGCCGACCTCGACGAGATCCAGGTCGCCCACGTCAACGCGCTGCTCGACCTGAGCCAGGCGATGCGGGCGGAGGGCGCCGAGGACCTCGGCCCGGCCACCTGGATCGCCCTGGTCCGTCAGCTCGAGTCGAGCGTCTCCCAGCTGGTCACCAGCGTGAACGCCGCCCAGGAGACGCCCGAGCCGCGTCTGGAGCAGCTGTCGCAGGCCATGAGCGGCCGGCTCTCGCTGGCCCTGCAGCAGGGACTTCTCGCCACCACGCTGTCGCAGTCGAGCTCGCAGGAGCTCTTCTCGGAGATCGGCGTGGAGGCGGCGGCCATCGACCGTCTCGCCGGCTCGGTCGACGGCGCGGAGGACCAGACGGCCCTGCTCCGTACGCAGAACACCAAGCACGCCGGTCAGATCCGCGACGACTCGGCCACCAACCTCGACGGCCGCGACGCCTACGTCCCCTACGACGAGATCACCGAGGAGCTCGTCAGCGGCGTCACCGCCTCCCTCGACGAGGCCGCCTCCGACGCACAGCGCAACGCGCTCATCGGTGCGGTGCTGACGCTGATCGCCCTCGGTGCCGCCATCTTCATCGCGTTCGTCATCGCCCGCAGCCTGCTCGAGCCGATCGGCCGCGTGCGTGAGGGAGCCCTCGCGGTGGCCCGCCACCGCCTGCCCGACGCGGTCGCCCGGATCCGGGCGGGCCAGGAGCCCGAGCCGATCACGACGATCGACGTCACCACCAACGAGGAGATCGGCCAGGTCGCCCGCGCGGTCGACGACCTCCACCGCCAGGCCATCCACCTCGCCTCCGGTGAGGCCCAGCTGCGCCAGACGGTCAACGCGATGTTCGTGACTCTGTCGCGCCGGTCCAACTCGCTGGTCAACCAGCAGCTGGCCCAGATCGAGCGCCTCGAGCACGACGAGGAAGACCCCAAGCGCCTCGAGTCGCTGTTCCGCCTCGACCACCTGGCCTCGCGCATGCGTCGTACGGCTGACTCGCTGCTGATCCTGGCCGACGCGCCCAACCGTGCCGCCGGCACGTTCAGCCTCACCGTCGGCGAGGCCCTCCAGGCCGCGACGTCGGGTGTGCAGGACTACCAGCGCGTGCAGATCCTGTCCCACCTCGGCACCCGCGTGGGCGACGAGGCGGCGGCCGACGTCGTCCACCTGCTCACCGAGCTGGTCGACAACGCGCTGACCTACTCGCCGCCTGCCGAGCCCGTGCGCCTGGCCGCCAAGCTCGGCGCCGACGGCGTGACCATCACGATCACCGACTCCGGCCTGGGCGTTCCGCCCGCCGAGCTCGACCTGCTCAATCGCGACCTCGCGCACGGCGCCGAGGCCACCCCCGACACGGCTCGCCGCATGGGTCTGTTCGTGGTCTCGCGTCTCGCCGAGCGTCACGGCATCAACGCCTCGCTGGCCCGCAACCCCGGCGGCGGCATGACGGCCACCGTGCTGCTCCCGCCGTCGGTGCTGCCCGAGCTGCCGCAGACCGCGGCGCCGGCTGCCGGCGCGGCCGCGAAGCCGGTGGAGACCGTCACGGCCGAGCCTGTCGAGACGGCCAGGCCGGCCGAGGCCGCTGCCGCGACCGCCGCGCCGAAGCGTGACGCCCGCAAGCTCACCCGCGCTGAGAAGGCCCAGGCCAAGGCCGCCGAGAAGGCCGCCGAGAAGCAGGCCGCCAGCGACGCGAAGGCCGCCGAGCGTGCCCGCGCAGCGGAGGCCAAGGCTGCGATGAAGGAAGCCGCCGAGGAGGCCGACCTCGAGCCGCCGACCGCCCCTGCCGCTGGTGCCGCTGCCCCTGCTGCTGGCGCTGCAGCCGCTGCCCCCGCTGCTGGCGCTGCAGCCGCTGCCCCCGCTGGCGGCGAGTCCACCGGCACGCCGGGCCGACCGTCGCTGGACAACCTGCTGCCGCGCCGCGAGCCGGGCGCCAACATGCCCCGCACGGGTGCCGACGCCTTCCTCCCGCCGGAGACCTCCGGCGCGACCGGGCCCCTGTTCGGCAAGCGCACACCGGAGCCGGCCGCCGAGGCCGAGGCCACCGAGTTGACGGAGACGGCCGCGGAGCCGTCCCAGGCCGAGAAGGTCGCGCCGGTCGTCCCGATCACCGCCCTCGCCTCACGTCAGCGCGCCCAGGCCGAGGAGGCCCGCGTCGCCGAGAAGCCCGTCGCGCAGGAGCCGGTTGCGGAGCCCGTCGCGGAGCCCGTCGTGGAGGAGCCGGCCGCGGAGCCTGCTCGCGCCCACGACCCGCTGTCCGACCCGCTGCCGGAGAGCGCCTTCGACCACACCGACGAGCAGCAGGCAGCTGAGCAGCAGGTCGACGAGACCCAGGTCGAGGCCGAGGCCGACGCCCCGGCGGGCGAGACCGCCGAGGTCGACCGGTCCGAGGCGCAGTCCGACGACGTCGAGGTCGACGCGGCCGACCCGCTCGGCCTCGGTGGCCCGAGCCGGCAGGACAGCCGACCGGACAGCCGACCGGACGCCGGGTCCACCGAGCCCACCGAGGCGCCCACCGAGGTGGCGGCCGAGCAGGTCGTCGAGGAGCCCGCCGCAGAGGTCCCCGACGAGCCCGTCGCCGAGCCGGCCGTCGAGGCCCCCGCCGCGTCCCTCGCGGCCGACACCGGGCACACCTCCGGCCCCAACGGCCTGTCGCACGACAGTGCGCCGGCTCGCAACGGTGGCGACTCGCCCATCTTCAAGTCGATGCGGTCGGGGTGGCTCACCGGCGACGCCAGCGAGATCCACGAGACCGAGGTCGACCGCGGCTGGGAGATCGCCGAGCACGTCGCCGAGGTGGCCCCGGTCGCCGAGTCGACCGTCACCGGACTTCCGCGACGTGCCCCCGGAGAGCGCCTCGTTCCGGGTAGCGTTACCCCGCCGACGGCAGCCAAGACGCGTGACCCGGAAGCGATCCGTCGCCGGCTCCAGGCCCACACCGCGGGAGTCTCCCGCGGCCGACGAGCAGCCCAAAGTTCCACACAGCACACGGAAGCAGGCCCCGCATGACGTACGAATCCTCCGCCCCCGCCGCCAGCACCGCTGGTGACGACCGTGACCTCGACTGGGTGATGTCGCGCTTCGTCGAAGAGGTTCCCGACGCCGCGCACGCGATCCTGGTCTCGGCCGACGGCCTCCTGATGGCCTCGAGCACCAGCATCCCTGGTGAGCGGGCCGAGCAGGTCGCCGCCGTCTCCTCCGGCCTCGCCAGCCTCGCTGTCGGCGCCGCGCGCCTCTTCGAGGGTGGCTCTGTGATGCAGACCATCGTCGAGATGGAGATGGGCTTCCTGATGCTCATGAGCGTGGGTGACGGGTCGAACCTCACCGTACTCACGACCGAGGAGGCCGACATCGGCCAGGTGGGCTACGAGATGGCCCTGCTGGTGGACCGTGTGGGACGCACCGTCGAGGCCCAGGCCCGCGTCGGTGCGGGCGGCTGAGCCGGACCACCGCCGTGACGCCGCCACATGAGCCGGAGGAAGAGGCCTACCGTCCTCGCCTCATCCGCTCTTACACCATCACCGCAGGTCGGACGGCAACCACTGTCGATCTGGCCATGGAGGCGACTCTCCGCCTCCAAGCTGGTGCGGAGGCGCCCGTCCTCAGCCCTTCTGCCGCGCAGGTTCTCGAGGTCTGCGATCGGCGTTCCGTCGCCGAGGTGTCGGCACTGACCAAGATGCCGATCGGCGTCACCCGGGTGCTGCTGGGTGACCTGATCGAGCAGGGCCTGATCCGGATCCAGGCCACCATCACCGACAAGACGTCGACAGATGAGCGTCTCGAGCTCATCGAAAGGACCCTCCGTGGACTTCGAAACTACTAAGGCACAGCGTGCGGCTGCGTCGACGAAGATCGTCATTGCCGGCGGCTTCGGCGTCGGCAAGTCGACGCTCGTCGGCGCCGTCTCGGAGATCGACCCGCTGCGCACCGAGGCGCTCGTCACCAACGAGTCCGAGGGCGTCGACGATCTCGCCGCCGTGCCCACCAAGGCCACCACGACGGTGGCCATGGACTTCGGCCGACTCACCCTGGCCGAGGACCTGGTCCTCTACCTCTTCGGTACGCCGGGCCAGCGTCGTTTCTGGTTCATGTGGGACGACCTGTGCCGTGGCGCCATCGGCGCCATCGTGCTGGTCGACGTGGCCCGGCTCGACGAGTCGTTCTCGCCGCTCGACTACTTCGAGTCCAAGGGCATCCCGTTCATCGTCGCCGTCAACGAGTTCGACGGCGTGCCGCGCTACCCCACCGAGGAGATCGCCGCCGCACTGGCCCTGCCGCCGGAGGTGCCGATCATCAGCCTCGACGCTCGCGACCGCGAGCAGGCCAAGGGTGCGCTCGTGAAGATCACCGAATACGCCCTCATGCGACTTCGTGAGTCGCTCACCGTGAATGCGAACTAGTGCCATGACCCGTCGTCCCAGCCCGGCCCGCGCGGCCGCGGCCGTCCTCTCCTCCGTGGCCCTCATGGCCACGCTGAGCGCCTGTGGTGGCAGCGCCAGCGGGGAGTCCACCGACGCCCTCACCGAGGTGTCGCTGGTCTTCAAGGGCGCCCTGACCGTGTGCACCGACATGCCCTACGCGCCGTTCGAGTACGAGGAGAACGGCAAGCCGACCGGGTTCGACATCGACCTCATCCAGAAGGTCGCCGACGACCTGGAGGTGGACCTCGACGTGATCGACTCGGCCTTCGACGACATCACCTCCGGTGACGCGCTCAACAACGACGTGTGCGACGTGGCGATCTCGGCGATGACCATCACGGGCGAGCGCGCCCGCGTCCTCGACTTCTCCAGCCCCTACTTCGACGCAGCGCAGGCGCTCATCACGCCGCGCGGCTCGGGCCTGGACCAGATCGCGGAGCTCGACGGCAAGCGGGTCGGCGTCCAGAAGGACACCACCGGCGAGACCTACCTGAGCGACTTCGCACCCGACGGCACCCTCGTCACCGCGTACGACGACGCCGCGGGCCTGCAGGCCGCGCTCGAGGCCGGCGAGCTCGACGCCGCGATGCTCGACAACACCGTGTCCGGGCAGTTCGTCTCCGACAACCCCAAGCTCAAGCTGGCCCGGGAGTTCGACACCGGTGAGCAGTACGGCATGGCGGTGAAGAAGGACGGCAACATCCCGCTCCTGCGCCGGATCAACGGCACCCTCGCCGACCTGCGCGAGAACGGCAGCTACGACGAGATCTACGCGAAGTACTTCGGCTGATTCTGCCGCGCTGCGACGTCGACCCGGGACATCGGGTCGGCGTTGCCGCATTTCGGGGTGGCGGCATACGACATGCACGGGTCCGACCGTGGCGGCATGTGACATCCGAACGGCCGCCCGACCTGTCGTATGCCGCCACCCTCGAGGCGGACTTGTCGTATGCCGCCACCCTCGAGGCGGACTTGTCGTATGCCGCCACCCTCGAGGCGGACCTGTCGTATGCCGCCACCCTCACGGGACGGCGCGGCAGGACGCGGCGGCCCTACGGCGCGATGGTGAGGAAGAGGAAGGCCGCCAGCAGGACGAGGTGTACGCCGCCCTGCAGGGGCTTGGCCCGCCCCGGGACGACGGTCAGGATCGCGACCGCGGCGGTGAGGAGGAGCAGGACCGACTGCAGCTGGTTCAACCCCAGCTCCAGAGGACCCTCCAGCCAGATGCTGGCGATGGCGATGGCGGGGATGGTCAGGCCGATGGAGGCCATGGCCGAGCCGAGGGCCAGGTTGAGGCTGACCTGCACCCGGTTGCGGGCGGCGGCGCGGACCGCGGCGATGGTCTCGGGCGCGAGCACCAGCAGGGCGATCACGACGCCGACGACGGCCTGCGGGAAGCCGAGCGCGGCCACGCCGGACTCGATGGCGGGCGACTCGATCTTGGCCAGGCCGACGACGGCCACGAGGGAGACCACGAGCAGGCCCAGGCTCGCGTAGGCCGCGCGGTCGGTCGGCGGGTCGGCGTGACCGTCCTCGTCGACGTCGACGGGCTCGTGCTCGAAGGAGTCGCCCCCGCCGGCGGACGTGACCACGGGCGAGTGCTGGCCGTGGGTGACCGGGAGGAAGAAGTCGCGGTGCCGGATCGTCTGGGTGAAGACGAACATGCCGTAGAGCACCAGGGAGGCGACCGCTGCGAAGGCGAGCTGAGCGCCCGTGAAGACCGGCCCGGGCTCCGAGACGGTCACCGACGGGAGCACCAGGCACACGACGGCCAGCGTGATCACGGTCGCCAGCGCCGCGCCGGTGCCCTCGGGGTTGAAGACCGCGAGGTGGTGCTTGAGCGCCCCGACCAGCAGCGAGATGCCGACGATGCCGTTGACGGTGATCATCACCGCGGCGAAGACGGTGTCGCGGGCCAGCCCTGACGTGTCCTTGTCGGTGGTCACCATCAAGGTGACGATCAGCCCGACCTCGATGATCGTGACCGCGACGGCGAGCACCAGCGACCCGTAGGGCTCGCCCACCCGGTGGGCGACGACCTCCGCGTGGTGGACGGCGGCGAGGACGGCGCTGACCAGGAGCACGGCCAGGAGGCCCAGGACCACGGCCCCCTCGGGGTGGGCGAACCAGGCAGGCACGACGGCCACGATGGCCAGCAGGGGGGCAGCTGTTGTCCACGACGGCCGGCTCATGCGGCAACCCTAGGGGGCGTGCCTGAGCGCGGATCTCAGCCTTCGGGCGTCGAGAGCTTCTCCAGCCGCGCCCGCAGCAGCGGCACCCGGTGGCTGTTGCCGGCCAGGGTGACGTACTGCTCGCCGAAGATCGCGAGCAGCGCGTCGTCGAGGCGGCGTACGGCGCCGGCGGGGTAGCGGTAGCCCATCCGCCGGATCACGGCGTCGGCGTCCACCGAGGTGAGCAGGTCGGCGAGGTCGTCGATCGTGTCGATGCCGAGCTGGGCGAGCAGGTCGGCGATCCAGTCGTAGTGGTCGGTGTGCGACCACCCGGCGTCGCTGTAGTGGCCGGCCAGGAAGGTGGCGAGCTCCTGGCCGACGATGTGGTCGGCCTCGGCCTCGGTCGGGCTGCCGGGCGCCGCCGCCTGGATCCGCTCGCGGATCGTGGCGAACTCGCGGTCGGCGAGCTCGATGAGCCCGGCCGCGAGGGTGAAGCGGCGGTCGAGGTCGGCCGCCGCGTCCTCGGGCACGTTGCCCTTGTAGCGGATGTCGTGCTCGAACTCCGCCCACGCGTGCTGCAGCACGGTGCGCACCTGCACGCTCGCGCGCTCGCCGGCGAGCTGCTCGTGCCCGGCCTGCTCGTCGTCCGGCACCCGCACGAGCAGGTGGCGGCTGGCGTAGCCGAAGCGCCCCGACCGCGCGGTCTCCTCGCCCAGGTCGCGGTCGTCGAGGACGGTGAGCTCGTCGGCCAGCAGCTCGGCCACGGCCGCCACGTCACTGTGGACGTAGGTGATCACGCGGACGCCGATCTGGTCGGTGATCTGCTCGAGCGGGTCGGGGTAGAGCAGGCCGGCTCCCTCGACGCGGTTGGCCTTGGCGGCGAACGACGCGACGCTCTTGGTGCGACCGGTGACGCTGAGGTAGTCGATGCCGGCGTCGTCGAGCAGGGTGCGGATCAACGTGACGTAGCCCCCCGTCGCGGCCGCGAGCTGCGGCTGCCGGGCGGCATAGGCGCGTACGGCCTCACGCACCGGCTCCTCACTCATGGCCCCCAGCCTGCCAGAAGACGACGAGCCTGACGGGGGAGCCGGCGCACGTTGGCTATCGTCGAACAACCATGACTACTCCGAAGACGTCCTCCCCGCGCCGCTCGGGCGCCCGCGGGACCAGGTCCCTCACGGCCCTCGTCACCGGGCTGGTCCTGGCGACGAGCCTCGCGGCTTGCGGCGACGACACCGCCACTGACACCGCCACCGACCCGTCGGCCTCGAGCACTCCCTCCCCGTCGGACGAGCCCACCTCGGAGACGCCCACCGAGACGAGCCCTGCTCCGGAGACCGGGGAGGGCGGCCGGACGACGATCCCCGCGACCGGGTCGGCCGGGGTCACCGAGGCCACGGTGGTGCACGCCACCGAGGGCGGCGGGTCCGCGTCCACGCTGGCGTTCGCCCTCGACACCGACGGGGCCGTCTCCGACTTCGTCGGCCAGCTCGAGGGCGGCTTCGGCGACACGGTGAGGGCGACCGTGGCCGACGTGGCGGAGGCCGCGCCCGGCGCCACCCCCTACGGCGCCGTCGTCGCCGTCGGGTGCGAGGGACCGCGGAGCGTGGCGATCGACGCGGGGGAGGCCGGCTTCGAGGTCGTGCCGCAGATGCCCAAGAGCACCATCCAGTGCCTGGCGCCGATGACCTACGTCGTCGTCTTCGCCGCGCCCGACGCCTGAGCAACCCCCCGATCGGGGGGTAGCGGGGCCCCGCGGCCCGCCTTACCGTGAACAGACGTCCGTCTGTTCGGCCGGCACCGCAGGGAGCACCCTCATGGCGAACACACAGGTTTCCTCCGCACGCGGCATCAGGCTCGTCCGGACGGCGAGGCACCCCTCGTTGGCCCTCGTGGCGCTGCTGCTCCTCGCGTGGAGCGGCGCACCGCCGACCCAGGCGGCTCCGGGCACCGACCAGCGCGACGCCGTCCAGCAGCTCAGGGCCGAGGGCGACGCGGTGCTGGTCGGGGCCGGGGACATCGCGGAGTGCAAGGGCAGCTTCGACAGCGCGACCGCGGCCCTGGTCAACGCCACGCCCGGCACCGTGTTCACCCTGGGTGACAACGCCTACCCCGACGGCACCACCGCCGACTTCGCCAACTGCTACGGCCCCACGTGGGGCGTCTTCAAGGACCGGACTCGCCCGGTGGCCGGCAACCACGACTACAACACCCCGGGCGCCGCGGCGTACTTCGCTTATTTCGGCGCCGCGGCCGGAAACCCCAGCGAGGGCTGGTACAGCTACGACGTCGGGACCGACTGGCACGTGGTCGTGCTCAACAGCAACTGTGCCTTCGTGGGTGGGTGCGGGGCCGGGTCGCCGCAGGAGCAGTGGCTGCGGGCGGACCTCGCGGCCAGCAAGCGCGCCTGCACCCTCGCGATGTGGCACCACCCGCGCTTCAGCTCGACGTACGGCACGACGCCTCCGGCGAGCGCCGCGTCGTCCCGCGCGTTCTGGAAGGCGTTGTACGACGACGGGGCCGAGGTCGTCCTCAACGCGCACGAGCACGTCTACGAGCGGTTCGCGGCCCAGGACGCGTCCGGTGCCGCCGACCCCGGCAACGGGATCCGCCAGTTCACCGTCGGCACGGGCGGCGAGGAGCTGAGCGGCTTCCACAAGACCGACCCGGACAGCCAGGCGCGGGACGCGACGACGTACGGCGTGCTGAGGCTGACCCTCGGACGCGGCACCTACACCTGGTCCTTCCTGCCGATCGCCGGGAGCACGTTCACCGACTCCGGCACCGGCTCGTGCACCGGCGGCGGGCTGTCACCGGCGGCACCCCCGCCTCCCGGCACGCCGCCCGGCGCGCCCGTCCCCGTGGCGGACCAGACGTGCCAGGGCCGCGTCGCCACCCAGGTCGGCTCGAAGACGACGATGGTCGGGACCTCGGGCGACGACGTCATCGTGTCGGGGAGGTCGCGGAAGGTGCTGGCCCGGGGCGGCAACGACCTGGTGTGCATCACCTCGTCCCGCGCGGTCACGGTCGCGGGCGGCGGCGGCCACGACGTCGTCAAGGGTGGTCGGGGCGACGACGCCGTCGCCGGCAACGGTGGTGACGACGTGCTGCGCGGCGGCGGTGGCCGCGACCTCCTGGTCGGTGGCGCCGGCAAGGACCGGCTCCTGGGCGGCGGCGGCCGGGACTCGGCGTCCGGCGGGGCCGGACGCGACCGTTGCACCGCCGAGCGCGAGCGGACCTGCGAGCGGTAGGTCAGGGAACAGTCGTCGGAGTCGGCTCGGGGGGAGTCGTCGGGGTCACGGTCGGGGTCGGCGTCGGCGTGGGCAGGATCGGGACCACCGGCGGCAGCTCGGCGTGGTAGACGACGCCGAAGGCGTTGGCCACCGAGCGCTCGTTGCCGTCGGAGGGCTCGTTGACGATCGCCATCGCGCCGGTGCCGGTGCGCGAGTACATCGCCGACGACCCGCCCCCGTCGAGGTTGATCGCGTTCTCCGCGCCGAGCGCGGTCATGATGTCGGCGAGCTCGACCATCGTGTAGCCGCGGCTCACCGTCGAACGTCCGTCCACGACGAGGATGAGCAGCTTGCGGCCGTCGGCGTCGATGCCGACGGCGGTGCGCGGGTGCGCGATCGTGTTGTTGATGACGGTGCGTACGCCGTTGACGAGCAGGGGGCGGTCGCCGCTGATCGCGACGGTCGGCTTGCCGCCCTCGATGCGCTGGGACAGCGTGATCTTCTTGCCGCGCTTGAGCGTCTTGAGCTGGCCGGCGGCGCGGCCGACGCCGATCAGCACCCGGTCCCTCTTCTTGATCTTGCGACCGTCGGACAGCTTGGGACGGTTCGAGATGACCCGGTTCTTGCGGAGCACGACCTCGCGCGCCCGCTTCTTGCCCCCGGTGACCTGGTAGCCCTCGGTGCGGTGCCAGTCGGAGGTGTAGACGCCGATCTGGCCGGCCGGCACCCGGTAGTGGTTGATGCCGCTGACGGTCCACTGGCGGCGCTGGCGGATCGTGTACTGCACGCTCAGCGGGCTCACGTGCGGGCCGGCGTCGTCGAACCACAGCGTGGAGTTCACGCCCGGGATCCAGCCGTCGCGGGACCCGCCGAGGACGCCGTGCTCGCGGTTGATGGTGACGCCCAGGGGCGAGTCGGTGCGGCCGATGTCGAAGAAGTCGCCGTTGACCGCGGTCAGGGCGCTGTTCCAGCGGCCGTACTGGCTGACCTTGCGCCGGCTGGTGACGTAGGTGGGCGAGAGCTCCTCGAAGCTGATGTTCGCCGCGTCGAGGTTGACGGTGACCAGGTTCATCCGGACCTGTCCGACCGGCTGGCGCCCGTCGACCTGGTCCCACTCGCGCAGGACGACGCCCGGCGCGATCTCGTAGCTGACGTCGTTCTTGACCTGGGCCGCGCGTCCGCGCAGGTTGACCGGCGGGCCGACGACGACGCCGGGCTTGCCGTCCGAGGTCTGGTTGCGGCCGCGGTAGCCCTTCGCTCCTGAGGTGGAGCCGGAGGCGCGGGCGGAGGTGGCGTCCGCGCTGGTGCCTCCGTCGTCCGCGACCGACGGGGCGACTGCCAGGCCGGCGACGAGCACCCCCGCCGTGGCGACCGTGAGCGCGCGGGCGCGCGTCAGCTGGGGGAGGACGGGGCGGCTCGTGAAGACAGGCACGCGCTCCACAGTAAAGGACGTGGTGGGACTGGTGGGAAAATTGGGATCAGCGGGTCGGGGCTAGGCTGCGACCCGTGCCCGCCGAGCCGACCCCGTGGAACACCTTCATCGCGGGGGACAACCTCGACGTGCTGCCGCGGCTCGCGCCGGGCTCGGTGGACCTCGTCTACACCGACCCGCCCTACAACACCGGCAACGACTTCGCCTACGCCGACCGCTTCCGGGACGGCTCGCACGCCGACCCGTACGCCGGCCGGCACGCGGCCTGGACCGCGATGATGCGGCCGCGGCTCGAGGCCGTACGAGAGGTGCTCGCGCCCCACGGTGCGGTGTTCGTCAGCATCGACGACAACGAGGCCGCCCACCTGCGGCTGCTGATGGACGAGGTGTTCGGCGAGGCCAACTTCCTCGCGCAGATCGTGGTCAACCTCAACCCCAAGGGCCGCCAGCTCGGGCGCGGGTTCGCCACCAGCCACGAGTACGTCCTGGCCTACGCCCGGCACCTGCCGACCTGCGCGGTCGACGGCAGCACGACCGAGTCCGTCGACGAGGCCGACTTCCCGCTGACCAGCCCCGACGGCCGCCGCTTCCGCTACCTGCCGCTGCGCAACACCAACAAGAAGTTCAACCCGCTCACCGCGCCGACCCTGCACTTCGCGCTGCACGGCGACCCGGTGACCGGTCGCGTCGCGACCGCCGAGTTCCCCGGCAGCCAGGCGCTCACCCCGGTCTTCGGCGACGGTCGCCCGGCGGTGTGGCGCTGGTCGCGACCCCGGGTGGACGAACGGCCCGACGACCTCGAGTGCCGGGTGATCCGCGGGCGCACCGGCGAGCGGGCCGACATCTTCCAGCGCGACTGGCTGCACCGCGAGGGCGGGCGCCGCAAGAAGCTGCGCACGATCTGGCTGGCCGAGGAGATCGGCTCGACCGACACCGCGGTCGCCGAGCTCAAGGCGCTGCTCGGCCACGTCTTCGAGTCGCCGAAGCCCACCGGGCTGGTGCGCCGGATCCTCGCGACCCTGCCCGACGACGTCGTGGTGCTCGACCCGTTCGCCGGCAGCGGCACCACCGGTCACGCGGTGGCGCTCGCCAACGTCGCCGACGGCGGCAGTCGCCGCTGCATCAGCATCAACTCGACCGAGCCGACCCGCGAGGGGTCCAACGCCCGGCTCGCGGGCCTGGCGACCGTCGCCGACATCACCCGCGCCCGGCTGGCGGCGGTCGCCGAGCAGGTCGGCGGCGGGCTGGACGTGCTGGAATCACCGGGTACCCGGTGACTCCTCGGGTTATCGCCCGTTGCAACGGTCGAGAACCTCAGCGATCACCGGGTACCCGGTGATCGCGTCAGCCGACCCCGGCGGCCCTCTCCAGGGCCGCGAGCTCGTCGTCGAGGTGCTGCAGCAGCACCTGCAGGTGCGGGACGGTGCGACGGCAGCCGGTGAGGCCGAAGCACATCTTGCCGTCGTAGGACGTGCAGGTGATGTTGAGCGCCATCCCGTTGATCGGGATCGAGAGCGGGTAGGTGCCCGTGAGCTTGGCGCCGTTCCAGTAGTGGGTGGTGCGCGGGCCGGGGACGTTGCTGACGATCAGGTTGTAGGGCGGTCGCACGATGCCCTGCATCCGGAAGATCGGGCCGAGGATGGCCGGAGCCTGGCCCAGCGCGCTCATCGCGAGGATCTGCGTCGGCGTCATCGCCGAGAGCCCCTCCTTGCCGTCGAGCATGGATCGGTGGATCGCCGCCAGCCGGTCGGCCGGGTCGGGCAGGTGGGTGCCGAGCTGCACCATCACGGCACCGACCGCGTTGCCGCCGTCGGAAGAGGCGAGCTGCGACTGCTTGGCGTTGAGGCCCACCGGGACCATCGAGACCAGCGTCGTCTCGGGCAGGGCGTCGAGCTCGGCGAGGTAGGTGCGCATCGCGCCGCTGACCATCGCCAGCACGACGTCGTTGATGGTGGTGCCGGTGGCCTTGCCGACGCCGCGCAGCCGCTCGACGGGCCAGTCCTGGGCGGCGAAGCGACGTGAGCCGGTGATGTTCTGGTTGAGCATCGTGCGCGGGGCGTAGAGCGAGAGCGCGGACGTCTCGTTGCGCACGCTCTTGTTGAGGGTGCGGATCAGCGCGCCGGGCATCCCGGCGGCCTCGGACGCGATCGCGAGCGCCGTACGCACGGTGGCGGCCGAGACGTCGACGAGGGACGGGCCGTCACTGGGCTCGACGGCGCGCGGCCGGGGCGGGCGCTTCGCCCAGGGCGCCGGCATGTCGCGCTCGTCGGGGTCGGTGGACAGCACGCTGGCCAGCAGGCGCATCGCGGAGACGCCGTCGACGAGGGCGTGGTGGGTCTTGGTGTACATCGCCACCCGGCCGTCGCGCAGGCCCTCGATGACGTGGGCCTCCCACAGCGGCCGCTCCCACGCGAGCCGGGTGCTGTGCAGCCGCGAGCACAGCTCGAGCAGCTCGCGGATGCGGCCGGGCTTGGGCAGCGCGCTGTGCCGGACGTGGTGCTCGATGTCGAAGTGCTCGTCGGGCTGCCACACCAGCTGGCCCGCCGTACGCGCGGAGCGGTGCGGGTGCTTGAGGAAGAGCGGGGCGATCTCGTCGACGTCGCGCATCTGCTCGTACATCTCGCGCACGTAGCTGCGCCCGGCGCCCTCCGGCTTCTCGAAGAGCTGGAGCCCGCCGACGTGCATCGGCATCTGGCGGTTCTCGGCGAGCAGGAACCCGGTCGCAGTCGGATCGATCGGGTTGACCACTGGTAGTCCTCGTTCCCGGGCTGGAAGGTCCGGGCATCCTCTCGTCCGGAGGTCGGCTACCACAAGGGTCAGGCGTGTGACGTGGTCGGTCGGGCCTCAGGACAGCGAGTGGGCGAGCTCGGCGACGAGCGCGTCGACGACCGCGACCAGGTCGCCACCGGACTCGCGGGCGACGGCCCGCTGCCGCTGGTACGACGCCCCGCGCCGCGGGATGTCGGCGACGGTCCGCAGCTCGGCCTCGCAGCCGAGGCGTCGGGCGACGGGCGTCAGCCTCTCCAGGAGGTCGTCGAGGTCCTCGGTGACCAGCCGCTCACGGTTGCTGTCGTCGAGGATGACGATCGCGTCGAGGCCGTAGCGCGCGGCACGCCACTTGTTCTCCTGCACCTGCCACGGCGGCAGCGTCGGCAGCGTCTCGCCGGCGGCGAGGCGGGTGTCGAGGTCGACGACGAGGCAGTGGACGAGGGCGGTCACGGCCGCGACCTCCGCGAGGTCGGACATCCCGTCGCAGACCCGGTTCTCCAGCGTGCCGAGGCGCGGCGCCGGGCGCAGGTCCCAGCGGATGTCGGACATCGACTCGATGATCCCCGTCGTGGTCTGGTCCTCGATGCACTTCTCGAACTCGGCCCAGGTGTCGAAGGTGAACGGCAGGCCGGCCGTGGGGAGCTGCTGGAACATCAACGACCGGTTGGAGGCGTAGCCGGTGTCCTGGCCGGCCCAGATCGGTGAGCTCGCCGAGAGCGCCAGCAGGTGGGGGTAGGTCGTCAGCATCGAGGCCAGGACCGGCATCACGCGGTCGCGCTCGGGCATGCCGACGTGGACGTGGACGCCCCAGATCAGCATCTGCCGACCCCACCACTGGGTACGGTTGATCAGCTCCTCGTAGCGGTGGCCCTCGGTGAGCTGCTGGTGGGACCAGTCGGCGAAGGGGTGCGAGCCGGCACCGAGGAGGTCGACGCCGAGCTCGGCGGCAGCGGGCGCGACGACGGCGAGGGTCTCGCGCAGGTCGTGCGTGGCCTCCCCGACGGTGTCGCAGATGCCGGTCACCACCTCCACGGTGTTGCGCAGCAGCTCCTTGTGCAGCCGCTCGGGCGTGTCCATCCGGCCGCCGGCCAGCTCGTGCACCTCGGAGGCGACGCTCACGAGGTCGCGGCTGACCCGGTCGACGAGGGCGAACTCCCACTCCACGCCGAGCGTCGGCTTCGGCGACGCGTGGAAGTCGATGCGCATGACCTCACTCTAGGGAGCGGCACACGGGAGAGGATCACCCCTGTGTCGACGGATGCACGACCGGTGCGAGCATGGCCGCGTGGACCAGCAGCACGGGCTCAGCTCCGGTGAGGACAGCAGCGAGGAGCAGGCCGCCGCCGAGCGGACGCGGGAGATCCACCTGACGATGGATCTGTGCCTGAGGATCGGCGAGATGCTGCTGTCCTCCGGCGCCGGCGCGGCCGACGTGACGGCGACGATGCGCTCGGTGGCCGACCACCTCGGCCTGCGCCACGCCGAGATCGACGTGACCTTCACGGCCCTGTCGATGAGCTACCAGCGCGCGCTCGACGACGTACCGATGCTGATGCTGCGCCACGTCCAGCAGCGCGACATCGACTACGAGGACCTCACCGCGGTCGACCACCTGGTCCGCGACATCCTCACCGACCAGGCCGACCTCTTCCTCGCCCGCTCACGGATGGCCACGATCATCTCGCTGGGGCACGCCTTCCCCCGGTGGGCCGTCACGCTCACCTGGGCGGTGATGGCCGCGGCGGTCGGCGTGTTCCTCGGTGGTGGCGTCGTGGTGTCGGCCGTGGCCGCGCTGGCGGCCGCGCTGATCGACCGGGTGCAGATCGTGCTGGCCCGGCGGCGGCTGCCGTTCTTCTACCTCCAGGTGGCCGGGGGCGCGATCGCCACGCTGCTGGCGGCGGGAGTCGCCGCGACCCCGATCGACGTCGACCCGTCGCTGGTCGTGACCGCCAACATCATCATGCTCCTCGCGGGCATCGGCCTGATGGGCGCCGTGCAGGACGCGCTCACCGGCTTCTACCTCACCTCCAGCGCCCGGCTCATCGAGGCGATGATGGCGACCGCCGGCATCATCGCGGGCGTCGCGCTCGGCATCTCGGTGGCCAACGGCGTCGGCCTCCAGCTCAGCCGGCTCGTGCCCGGGCAGATCGGCGACTACTCCGACCTGCCCGCCATCCTCGCCGGTGCGGCCGTGTCGTCGGCCGCCTTCAGCGTGGCCTGCTACGCCCCGCGCCGGGCCGTCCTGCCGATCGCCGTGATCACCGCGATCGCGGCCCTCATCTCGCAGACCGTCTCGGTCAACGGCTTCGGCCGGGCGGCCGCCGCAGGTGCGGCGGCGTTCTTCATCGGCCTCGTGGCCTATGCCGTCGCGGGGCGGGTGCGGGTGCCGCCGCTCGTGGTGGCGGTGCCGGCGATCGTGCCGTTCCTGCCCGGCCTGTCGATCTACCGCGGCCTCACGTGGCTGGCAGACGGCGGCTACCTCGTCTCCCAGGGGATCCTCGCGCTGATGACCGCGATCTCGGTCGCGATCGCACTGGCGTCGGGCGTGATCCTGGGGGAGTACGTCGCCCAGCCGCTGAAGCGGGAGGCCCGCAAGCTGGAGAACCGGCTGGCCGGCCCCCGCCTGGTCGGCCCGTTCCGCGCCATGACCCGCGCGGAGCGGCGCGCGCTCAGGAGGACGACGGCGTCAGGCGAGTGAGCTCGTCCAGCCAGCGCCGGTGCGCTCCGTCGTACGGCGGGAGGCCGGCGCGGACGGCCGCGACGAGCTCGTCGCAGCTGGCCTGCGCGGCGCCGACCACCTCGGCGGGGTAGCCGAAGGCGACCTGGTGCTCGGCGAACTCGTCCTCGTCGTCGACGAACGTCTCGCCGGGGCCGGCGGACAGGTTCTGCGGGGCGGACCGCGTCGACGTCGGCGGCTCGGCGGACATCCGGATCACGTCGAGGTCGAGGTCGACGGCGCGGAGCACGTCGCCGTGCCACTCCCCGGGCGTGGTGACGTCGATGTAGAGGTCGCACCAGATGCCGGGCGCGTGGAAGGTGGCGGCGTACCAGCCGCCCGCAGGCACCAATGTCACGCAGTCGACCTCGGAGTGGAACTCGTAGCCGGGGCGGCGGTTGTGGGTGCCCGCCGGGAACCCGAGCCACTCGCCGTGCTCGTCGGACCCGAGGTGGATCCCCTCGAACCGCCAGTGCGGCCGGTCGCCCCACTTCGACATCTCGCAGCGGATCGGGATGCCCGGGGCGTGCGTGCTCACGCTCCCGACCCTAGGTCACCGGGCACTTGCTCGCGCTGAGGAACATCGACCGGGCACTTGCTCGCGCTGAGGAGCGTCGACCGGGCACTTCCTCGCGCTGAGGAGCGTCGACCGGGCACTTGCTCGCGCTGAGGAACGTCGACCGGGCACTTGCTCACGCTGAGGAGTGGGACACAGCGCGAGGAACTGCCCGCTCGGCGCCGTGCAGCGCGAGGAACTGCCCGCTCGGCGCCGTGCAGCGCGAGGAACTGCCCGCTCGGCGCCGTGCAGCGCGAGGAACTGCCCGGTCAGCGGAGGGGCATGCGGGAGGCGACCCGGGCGACGACGTCCTGGTAGCGCGCGCCGGCGAGCCGGGCGAACTGGTGGATCACGTGGGCGTCGAGGCCGACGAGCACGCGCGCCTTCCCGGCCAGCGCGCCGTCGAGGATGATCGCGGCGGCGCGGTCGGGCGACATCTTCGCGAGCTTCTTCTCGAAGAGCGCGTCGATCCGGGCACCGTCGAGGCCCGCGGCCTTGCGACCGTGGCGGCTGATCCCTGTCCTGACGCCGCCCGGGTGCACGCACGTCACGGTGACCGGGTGCCCGGCGACCAGCATCTCCTCGCGGATGGCCTCGGTGAGCCCGCGGACGGCGTACTTGGTGGCGTTGTAGGCCGACTGTCCCGGCACCGAGACGAGGCCGAAGAGCGAGGAGATGTTCACCAGGGCGCCGTCGCCGGAGGCGATCAGGTGGGGGAGGAACTCCTTGGAGCCGTGGACGACGCCCCAGAAGTTGATGCCGACGATCCAGTCGAGGTCGTCGTAGGTCAGGTCGGCGAAGTCGCCGGTGGCCGTCACGCCGGCGTTGTTGACCACGAGGTTCACGCGGCCGAACTCCTCGACGACCCAGGCCGCCCACTGGCGTACGGCGTCGCGGTCGGAGACGTCGACCACGTCGTGGCGCACCTTGGCCGCGCCGGCGTGCTCCACGAGCCGCACCGTCCCGGCGAGGCCCTCGGCGTCCCAGTCGGACAGCGCGAGCAGGGCGCCGCCGCGGGCAGCGCGGACGGCCAGCGCCCGGCCGATGCCGGAGCCGGCGCCGGTGATGACGACGACCTTGTCTGCGACAGATGTCAGGCTCATGCGCGCGACTGTAACTCGGAGTTACCGACCCTGGACAGGTGCCGCTGGAAGACGGACCGTGATGGTCGTGTCGCCCGGCGAGCTCGCCAGCGCCACGGTGCCGCCGTGCGCCTCGACGATCGCCCGGACGAGCGCGAGCCCGAGGCCCGCACCGCCGGCCCGCGTGCGGGCGGCGTCGCCCCGGACGAAGCGCTCGAAGGCGCGCGGCGCGAGGTCCGCGGGGAAGCCGGGGCCGTCGTCGTGGACGGTAAAGCCGTGGGGCGTGCCGGTGACGGTGATCGTGCTGCCGGCGGGGGTGTACTTCCGCGCGTTGGTCAGCAGGTTGGTCACCACCTGGTGCAGCCGGGCCGCGTCGCCGGTGACGGTGATCGGCTCGTCGGGCAGCGCGAGCCGCCAGGAGCGCTCGCGGTCGACCACCCGGGCGTCGTCGACGGCCTCGAGCAGCAGCCGGGAGAGGTCGACCTGCCTGCGGTCGAGCGGTCGGCCCGCGTCGAGCCGCGCCAGCAGGAGCAGGTCCTCGACCAGCGCCGTCATCCGTGCCGACTCGGTCTCGACCTTGGCGAGGGCGGTGCCCGCCGTCTCCGGGCGGTGGCGGGCGAGCTCGGTGTAGCCGGCGATGGTGGCCAGCGGCGTGCGCAGCTCGTGGGAGGCGTCGGCGACGAACTGCCGCACCTGCTGCTCGCTGCGGTGCCGCGTGGCCAGCGACGCCTCGACGTGGTCGAGCATCGTGTTGAGCGCCGACCCCACCTGGCCGACCTCGGTGCCCTCGTCGGTGAGCCGCGCGGGGACCCGCTCGGCGATCTGGATGTCGCCGGAGGCCAGCGGGAGCTCGGCGACCCGGTGGGCGGTGGCCGCGACCTCGCGCAGCGGCGCCAGCTGGCGGCGTACGACCCAGGTGCCCACCCCGGCCGCGGCGAGCACGCCGAGCAGGCTGGCCAGCAGCTCGAGCTGGACGAGCCGCTCGACCGTCTCCCGCACCTCGCTGCGCGGCAGGCCGGCGACCACGGTCCCGCCGGGCACGTCGGTCACCAGGACCCGGTAGCTGCCGAGGTCGGGGAGGTCGACGGTCTGCGGGTCGCGGTCCGCGCCGAGGCCGTCCAGCGCGCCGAGCTGGGCCTCGTCGAGGGCCGTCGAGGCGGAGAATCCCTCGCCCTCCTGCTCCGAGAGCACGAGGCCCCAGGGCTGACCGGAGTCGGGGTAGTAGGCCTCCAGCGACCCGAACTGCTGGCCGGGACCGAAGTCGTCGCCGTCGCGATCCGGCCGGCGCGGGCCGACGGCGAAGCGGGCGGCATCGCGCACGTCGGCGTCGAGGCGCTGGTCCAGGTTGTGCTGCATGGCCAGCGTCGTGGCGGTGCCGATCAGCAGCGCGGACACCGCGACCAGCACCACGACCACCGCCACGAGGCGGGCGGTGAGGGTCAGCGAGCCAGGGCGCAGCCGGCTCACGGCGCCGGCTTCAGGACGTAGCCCGCGCCGCGCATGGTGTGGATCATCGGCTCGCGCCCGGCGTCGACCTTCTTCCGGAGGTAGGAGATGTAGAGCTCCACCACGTTGGCCTGCCCGCCGAAGTCGTACTGCCACACGCGGTCGAGGATCTGCGCCTTGCTGAGCACGCGGCGCGGGTTGCGCATGAGGAAGCGCAACAGCTCGAACTCGGTCGCGGTCAGGCTGATCTCGTCGCCGCCGCGGTGCACCTCGTGGCTGTCCTCGTCGAGGGTGAGGTCGCCGACCACGAGCACGTTGCGGGCGTCGGCCTGGGCCGCGGTGCCACCGCGACGGATCAGCCCGCGCAGCCGCGCGACGACCTCCTCGAGCGAGAACGGCTTGGTGACGTAGTCGTCGCCGCCGGCGGTCAGCCCGGCGATCCGGTCCTCCACCGCGTCCTTGGCGGTGAGGAAGAGGACGGGCACGTCGTTGCCGTCGGCCCGCATCCGGCGCAGCACCTCGAGGCCGTCGAAGTCGGGCAGCATGATGTCGAGCACCACCGCGTCGGGGCGGAAGTCGCGCGCCGTGGCGACGGCGTCACGGCCGCTGTGGGCCATCTGGAGGTCCCAGCCCTCGTAGCGCAGCGCCATCGCGAGGAGCTCGGCGATGTTGACCTCGTCGTCGACGACGAGCACGCGGACGGGAGACCCGTCGGGGCGGGTGAGCTGCTGCATGGGCAGCATCCTGCCGGGGATTCCTGTGGGATTGCTGTGAGGATCCTGTCCTCAGGGCAGCCTCTGGTGGAGCCGGCCCGCCTGCTTGGTGAGGTGGGTCCGCTCGGCGAGGTTGGTCGCGAGCGCGGCTGCCTCGGCGTAGAGGCGTGCCGCCGTCGCGAGGTCGCCGTCCTTCTCGGTGAGGTACGCCGCTGCCGCCCGGTGGCGGGGCAGCCCGGGGTCGACCTCGGCGAGTGCGGCGAGCCCGGCCCGGGCGCCGTCCGCCTCACCCACGGCGACGGCGCGGTTGAGCCGCACGACCGGGCTGTCGGTCAGCGCCAGCAGCTCGTCGTACCACGCCACGACCTGCACCCAGTCGGTCTCCTCGGCGGTGCGGGCGTCAGCGTGGAGCGCGGCGATCGCGGCCTGCAGCTGGAGCTCGCCGCGCCGCCCGCGGGCCAGCGCCGCCTGCAGGATCCGTACGCCCTCCTCGATGAGGTCGGTGTCCCACAGGCTGCGGTCCTGCTCGGCCAGCGGCACCAGGCTGCCA